>OHBM01000709.1_pt1 | contig 26429 bp, 24 predicted proteins | sample 1577251 | NCBI WGS metagenome assembly OHBM01 (sample SAMEA3541557, study PRJEB24748) | human gut metagenome | biome: human gut; feature: human-associated habitat; material: faeces | place: China | collected 2012 | reverse complement strand
ACAAAGCCTTCCCCTCGAGGGGAAGGTGGCGAGCGGAGCGAGCCGGATAGGGTACTAGCGGCATGAAAGAGAGTGGGGATTGCGTTTCAAGCAGGCGATTGACGGCAGCAGGCGAGCGCCGATTTTTTTAAAGAGTGATGCCCGAAAGCAGCATGGAAGTCACAAGTCAATAAAGGCTCCCTATCCCTGACCACTGAACCTCTTCTCTCCTGTGCTATAATGAAACTATCAGCCAATACATACGAAAGGACGATTTCTAATGACGATACAGACGAAAAGAAAATGGATCCTGCTTCTTGCAGTCCTGCTCCTTGCGGCGGCGCTCTCGGTGGGCAGCACATCCCTTTGGAAAGCAGAAAAAGAAAAGCGGGGAGAGGGCTATGTGGCCGTCGTGCGCATCGACGGCGCGATCTACGGCGGGCCGGAGACAGACTCGATGCTGAGTGGCTCTTCCGGCTCCTCCTCCGAGGAGATCATGCGAGAGCTTCAGGAAGCCAGAAAGGATCCGCAGGCAAAAGCTATCCTGATCCGCATCAACAGCCCGGGCGGCTCGACAGGAGCGACCCAGGAGATCGCAGAAGAAATGGATAAGATCCGCAGCAGCAAGAAGCCCATCGTGATTTCCATGGGCGATATGTGCGCCTCGGCAGGCTACTGGCTGGCGAGCAAGGGAAATTATATTTTCGCCTCTCCTGCCACCATGACGGGCAGCATCGGCGTCTATATGGACTATACCAATATCGAAGACCTGATGGATAAGGTCGGCGTCAAGAATGATAAGATCAAGAGCGGTGCGCACAAGGATATCCTCTCCATGTACCGCCCGATGACAGGCGAAGAGCGCGAGATGCTGCAGGCCATGGTCGATGACATTTACCACCAGTTCGTCCAGACCGTGGCGGACGGACGCCATATGGATGAAGAAAAAGTAAAGAGCATCGCCGATGGGCGCATCCTGACCGGCCGTCAGGCACAGGATCTCGGCCTTGTCGATGCCATGGGCAATTATTATGATGCGCTGAACTACGCTGCCTCGAGCGGCGGGCTCGATGTAGATCATATAGAGACACGCTCGTATACGAATAGCGCAGTGACACTCCGCTCCCTCCTTCGCGGCGAAGCCGTCCGGCTCTCGAATGTCATGGGAGAATCCATGGCAGGGAGCATGAAAAAGGCATTGACAGAAGGGGAAAATCCCATGATAAAGTGAGGAGTATTAGACTAAGAGACTAGGAGACTAAGGGATATCAGAAGTCTAAAGTCTAACGTCTCCAAGTCTGATACTTTAAAGACTTCCCCATATCATACATTCATTCCAAAGGAGCAACTCCATGAATACCTTTCTTGATCTTGTCTACTCGCTGATCGTGACACCGCGGGCGGCGCTCTATGACATCACCCGCGGCGAACGCCTTCGTGAAGCGGGGATCCTATGGCTCTTTACACTTTTCTTGACAGCGGTATCCGCCTTCTCAGAAGGACCGGGGCTTCTTGTCGAGTTTCTGGCCGTGCTTCTCTTTCTGGGGCTTTCCCTCCTTGTCCACAGCGCCGTGACCGACTACCTCTCCGGACTTCTCGGCGGACAAGGGAGCGCGAAGGGCATCACCGCCGGATTCATGGCGGCATCGCTGCCGCTTGCCTTCTCCGTCTTCTTTACACTGGCAGAAAGCATCGGGCTTTGCTTCCTCTCCGGCATAGGTTCCTTTGCGATCTGCGTGTGGACCTTCGTCCTTGATGTCCTTGCGATCCGCGAGAACTATTTCTTCTCCACAGGGAAATCCGTCCTGATCGCCATCGCGCCCTACGTGATGCTCCTTCTTTTCCTGCTGCTTCTTGCTATGATCGGCGTCTTCGCCGCCGTGGCAGGTCTTTCGGAAATGGAAGAGATGCAGGAGATCGGATCGGTATTGGGATCAATCTAAATGAGAAATGACATCGGAGGACAGAAGTCTGAAGTTGAAATCTAAAGTCTCCAAGTCTGACGCCTTTCCTTCTCTTCCAAGCTATGCTATAATGTGAAAAACGTAGCGAAGGAGCTTAACGTAAGTTACAGCTCCTTTTTCTGTGTGCCACCGGGAAATATCATATTTTTATGACATGTGATATAATAAACTCTGTATGAATACCTGCGGGCGTTGTCCGCATTTCTATAATATCTGATTCTGCGATCGAATCGCATTTCTCTTACTCATCATAAGAATAAGATCCTCTGGTCCATGAGCAGAGAAAGCAAGGCGTACAGCCTTCTTTCAAAGACAGCCCTGATGGAAAGGGGCGGCCCGGAGCGGCAGAGCATTCCAAAGAAATACGCAAGGAGGAATACCGTATGTGTGGTATTGTAGGTTATGTGGGCAGCAGCGAAGCGTCCCGTTTTTTGATCGATGGGCTGAGACGCCTCGAATATCGCGGCTATGATTCGGCTGGCATTGCCATCTATGACAAGGGTACGATCTCTATCGAAAAGAAAAAAGGTCGTCTGGCAAATCTGGAAGCCGCATTGAAGGCGCATCCGCTCACCGGACACATCGGCATCGGGCATACCCGCTGGGCGACGCACGGACAGCCATCGGATCGGAATGCCCATCCGCATGGCGACTGCCATAATCATTTCGTCATCGTACACAATGGCATCATCGAAAACTACATGACGCTCAAGAAGCAGCTGATCGACGAAGGCCATGTCTTCAAGTCGGATACCGACACCGAAGTCGTGGCACACCTTCTCGAAAAGATGGATGACGGAGACTTCTTCTCTACCGTCCGCAAGGTCCTTTCCGTGATCGAAGGCTCCTACAGCCTCGTCATCATGGATAAGGCGGTGCCGGACACCATCATCTGCACGAAGAAGGACAATCCGCTCATCATCGGCCTTGGCGATGGCGAGAATTTCATCGCCTCCGACATCCCGGCCGTCATCAACCATACCAGAAAGATCTATATCCTGGACGACTGCGAGCTGGCCATCGTGAAGAAGGATGACGTTTCCCTCTTCGATGCCGAAGGCAAACCGATCAAAAAGGAGATCCAGGAAGTCAAGTGGAGTGCAGAAGCTGCTGAAAAAGGCGGCTACCCGCATTTCATGCTGAAGGAGATCTATGAACAGCCCAAGGCTGTCCACGATACCGTACAGATCCATCTCAATAAAGACGGCTCTGTCAATTTCGACGATCTCGGCTGGACGAAAGAATGTCTCTCCGGCATCGATCACATCCTGATCACCGCCTGCGGCACGGCGTACCATGCCGGTCTCGTCGCGAAACACTACATCGAACGCTTCGTCAAGATCCCTGTATCTGTAGAGATCGCTTCCGAATATAGATACAGCCGTCCGCTCACGACCGATAAGACCCTCTGCATCGTAGTCAGCCAGTCCGGCGAAACCATCGACACCTTGGCGGCGCTCAAAGAAGCGAAACGTCTCGGCGCGAAGAGCCTCGCTGTGACGAATTCCATCGGCTCCTCCATTGCGCGTGAAGCTGACAATGTCGTCTACACACTGGCAGGTCCGGAGATCGCCGTCGCTTCTACGAAAGCCTATACCACCCAGCTCGTGGCGCTCCTGCTCCTTGCCCTCTATATGGGCCAGCTGAAAGGCACACTGAAGCCCGCACTCATCCAGAAGATCACCACCGCACTGAGAGATCTGCCGGATCAGATCGACACCGTGCTTGATGAAAAAGAACACATGGCAGATGTCGCTGAAAAGCTCATCAAGGCGAATGATATTTTCTACCTTGGCCGCTCCATCGACTATGCGATCGCCATGGAAGGCGCACTGAAGCTGAAGGAAGTCTCCTACATCCATGCGGAGTCCTACGCGGCCGGTGAACTGAAGCATGGCACCCTCGCTCTCATCTCTCCGGAGACCCCGGTCATTGCCGTAGCGACACAGGACGACGTCAGTGCAAAGATGTACAGCAATATTCAAGAAGTCCGCGCCCGCGGCGCCGAAGTCCTCGGTATCGGCTTCGTCGATGATACAGAGATCGCAAAGTACACGACCGAGACCGTCCGTATCCCGAGAGTCGATCCCTTCATTGCACCGATCCTCGCCGTCATCCCGATGCAGCTCCTCGCTTACTACACCTCTATCAAGAGAGGAAATGATGTGGATAAGCCGAGAAATCTCGCAAAATCCGTGACCGTAGAATAATAGAACCAGAAACCGCTCTGCAAAGCCCGTCCTCGCAGAGCGGTTTTTGTTTGCGCAGAATGCAAGCACTGCATTTGTGAGAGTGCCGCTGTCCAAGGCACAAAGCCTTCCCCGCGTGAGGAAGGTGGCGAGCGAAGCGAGCCGGATAGGGTACTAGCGGTATGAAAGAGAGTGGGAGATCGTCTCAAGTACGCCATTTACGAGAGTGCCGCTGCGCGGTCCCCCTTCCCCTCGAGGGGAAGGTGCCCCGAAGGGGCGGATAGGGCACTGGCGGTATGAAAGACAGATGAGGAAAACGGAGAAGTGCGCGGCACATGTGTGGAAAGCGTGAGTTTCTGACCGCGAATGACAAAGATTTCTCACTTTGCTCGAAATGACGATACAGGAGTCTGATGGCTCCTAGTCTCTTAGTCTCCTAGCCCCTAGTCACTAGCCACTCATTCCCGCAGCGTTTCTTATTTGATGTGCCGTACCATCTCTCCTTTCCTACGGAATCCGTCACGACCGATTGCCTGTCTCGTGACGATTTCATATAATAAAGAAAAACGTACAGAAGTGAGGAAAAGACGATGAAACTGCAATATGGCAATACCTGGTGGGGAAGCGAGTGGCTGAAAGCGCTCGAGGAGGCGGACCATGCGAACCGTCTGCCGCGCGGGCGGGTGTATGCCCGAGGCGGCGCGGTCATTTCCATGCACCGTGAGGGGGAGACGCTGACTGCGAAGGTGCAGGGGACGCGGCGCACGCCCTACAAAGTCACACTCACGCTCCCTCCTTTTCCGGAAAACAAAGTCCAGGCCTTTCTGGATGATGTATCGCGCCATCCTTCGATCGTGACGAAGCTCCTGCATCGGGAGCTGTCACCTGCTGTCATGGAGCTTGCGGAAAAGGCAGGTCTTTCCCTATTCCCCTCCTCGATGAATGACATCGAGATGCATTGCAGCTGTCCCGACTGGGCGCACCTCTGCAAGCACATCGCGGCTGTCATCTATGAGGTGAGCCGTGCCATCGACAATGATCCTTTCCAAGTCTTTTCCCTGCATGGCGTCTCGCTTGTGAGCGAGCTAAAGAAGCGGCATGTGACGATCACAAATGAGATGTCTGCCAAGATCCCGCGCTGGGATGACCTTGTGAAAGGGGAACTGGTGAAGGATATGGCACTTCCCATGGCAGAGGAAACGGCGGAAATTCCAGATTTCACGAAGATCAAAAGCCTCTTTTCCCTATGGATGCGTGTGCTTCCCGCTTCGCCCGCCTTCTATGGGCGCGGCAGCTTCGACCGCGTCTATGAAAAGACCATGACGGGCGTCAGAAAGATCGCAGAGAAAGCGCTCTTTGATTCGTCAGCCGTTTACGTCGTGGGCGGAGGGAAAGACAGTCTAGAGCTTGCCTCCGTTTCTTCCGTGCATCTCGTGATCGAAGGGCTCTCCGAAGGGAAGCTCTATACAGATCGCGGCGACTGGTGGCCGATGAGCCGTTTCCTCGCCGCACTTCTCGATATGACGGAAGAGGAAGCGGCGGACAGCTCTTACACCGTGCGTGCCTTCCGCGAGGTGGTGCTGCTCGCTATACACCTTCTCCGTACAGGAAATGCCATCCCCGAGCTGGTGCGTGTGGATGAAAATGCGCTCTCCATCCGCTGGATGCCGACCGAGCAGGACGTAGGCACGGCGGAAGCCATGGGGATCCTCTCGAAATGGGTGACCCCTTCCATGGTAGAGATCGCGCGATACAGAGAGAAGAGATGCTTTGCCAGAGAGCCTGCCGAGGCGGCACTGTCGCTTTTCCTCACGCACTTGATGCAAAACATGGCGAAGAAAAATTTCGCAGACGATCCCATCTATGATCTTTTCTTCATGGGGGAGCCCCTGATGGCGCGGGAAGGAAGGCCGCACCCTGAGGCTGACGGCATCGCATCGTGGCTGTCCTATTTCCACCTGAGCGCCGCCCGCTGGCAGCCCGTGCTTCTCGTGTCAGATGATCCGAAAACAAAAGCCTTCCGCCTGGACCTCTCCGTCACAGACAGTGAGGACAGCGAAGGGGACGCAGTGCCGCTCGCGGACGTTTTTACAAAGAAAGATTATGATGCCTGCCGCTACCAGATCTTAAAGGATATGGACCTGCTTTCTTCCCTCGTGACCGGCATGGAAGACTACATGGACAGCGAAGGAAGGACACCGATCTCCTTCACGGCGGAAACCTTTGCCCCCTTCCTTTTGGAAGCCATCCCGGCCATGCGTCTTTTGGGCGCGCGCGTCATCCTGCCGAAGTCCTTGCAGCACCTCATCCGGCCGAAGAAGACACTCCGCCTCAAAAAGAAAGAAGAGGGAGCGGCGCATGCACCATCTCTCCTCTCTTTGGAAGACATGCTCGACTTCGACTGGCAGATCGCCCTTGGAGACGAGCGGATTTCCCCGGAAGATTTCGAAAAACTATCCGTCAAAGCAGGCTCTCTCATCGCCTTCAAGGGACAATACCTCTACGTGACCGAAGCAGATCTGAAAAAGCTCGAAAAAATGTGGCAGCGTCCCGCCTCCCTCAAAGGGGAAGAACTCCTCCGCATCGCCCTCGAGGGCAGCTATGAAGGCGCGGAGATCACCATGGCGAGCGAGGTGAAGCGACTGCTCTCCTCCATGAAAGAGGGCGAGCCCGTCGCGCTGCCGGAAAATGTATGTGCGACACTTCGCCCCTACCAGAAGCGCGGCTATGCGTGGCTTTACAACAACAGCCGCCTCGGCTTCGGCAGCATCCTAGCCGATGATATGGGCCTTGGGAAGACCCTTCAGGTCATCACCTTCCTCGAAAAGCTCCGCGAAGAAAGACGCCTTGCCAAGAAGAAAGCGCTCATCGTCGTGCCGACGAGCCTTCTATCTAACTGGCAGGAAGAGATCGCCCGCTTCGCACCTCTCCTCACCGTTTTCCTCTACTATGGCGCCAAGCGCGACCTCGCTGATTTCCATGGGGACATCCTTCTTACCACCTATGGACTCCTTCGAAGCGACCAGGAGCTTCTCAAAAAGAAGAAATGGGAAGTCTTCATCATTGACGAAGCGCAGAACATCAAGAACCCCGACACCGCCCAGAGCCGGGCCGTCCGCAGCATGAAAGCCCCCATCCGCATCGCCATCTCCGGCACCCCCGTCGAGAACAGCCTCAAAGAATTCTGGTCCATCATGGAATTTACCAACAAAGGTTACCTCGGCAGTGCGAAGACCTTCCAGATGCGCTATGCGAATCCCATCCAGTACGAGCAGGACAGAAAAGCAGCCGAACGTTTCAAAAGCATCACCGCGCCCATGCTCCTGCGCCGCCTCAAGACAGACAAGACCATCATCAGCGACCTTCCGGATAAGCTCGAGCAGGACGAGTACACCCTCCTCACCCCCGCGCAGGCCGCCTTGTATCACCAGACCGTCGAAGAGAGTCTCCGCGTCATCAGCGAGCAGAAGGACGGAGACAAAGCCTCCCTCTTCAAGCGCCAGGGCCTCGTCCTGCAGATGATCCTCGCCCTGAAGGAGATCTGCAACCATCCCGCCCTCTTCACCAAAGAGGACAACTGGGACCCCGCCCTCTCCGGCAAAGCCGAGCGCCTCCTCGACCTCGCAGAAAGCATCCAGGGCAGCCGAGAAAAGGCTCTGATCTTCACCCAGTTCAAGAGCATGGGGGATAAGCTCGCCGATTTCCTCGAGAACAAACTGGGTGAACGTCCGATGTTCCTTCACGGCGGCTGCTCCCTCCGGGAGAGAAAAGACATGGTGGACCGCTTCCAGACAGACCCGAAGGCGAGATTCTTCATCCTCTCTCTGAAAGCCGCCGGCACCGGCCTCAACCTCACCGCCGCCTCCCATGTCATCCACTACGACCTCTGGTGGAATCCCGCCGTAGAGTCTCAGGCGACAGACCGCGCCTACCGCATCGGACAGAAGAACAACGTCCTCGTTCACCGCTTCATCACCAAGAACACCTTCGAAGAAAAGATCAATGAGATCATCCAAAAGAAAAGATCCCTCGCCGACATGACCGTCTCCGTCGGCGAAAGCTGGATAGGAAATATGACGGATGATGAGCTTTCCAAGATATTCCAGTGAGAGGCTAAGAGACTGGGAGACTAGTATAGCGATTTGTAAACTTCTGGACTTAGTGAGAAGTGGCGGAATGTCTTGGCTTCCCATCGGGGGAGCTGCCCGGAGGGCTGAGGGGGCAGCACTACGGTATATTGGGCATTGTTCGATGGCCGTTGGCATGCCCCATTCCGCTGCGCTCGAAATGGCGTCTCACTGGATTTTAGCGTCGTTACGCTCCTAAAAATCCAGTTCGCTTGCACATATTGCTTTCAGCACTTCCCCCGAAGAGGGAAGCAAGTCGCTACGATGCTAATTCTGACTATATTTGTATTTCGATTGAAAGTCCTCTTGATCGAAATACGCAATACTAGGAGACCAAGAGACTGAAAGACGTTAGACATCAGAGATCAGACGTCAGAAGTCTAAGATCAGAAGTCTAAGGTCTGAAGTCTTAACGTCTCCAAGTCTAACGTCTCCAAATCTTCAAGCCCCACATACATAAAAAGAGCATGCCGACTAAATGCAGCATGCTCTTTTTATGTATCATCATAATGATACCGGCAGGCAATGATGATGATCTGATCCATTTCCAAAGCATAGATTAACCGGTCCTTTTGATTAATCCGGCGGCTCCAGAAACCAGATAAATCCCCTGTCAGCGGTTCGGGCTTTCCGATGCCCTCATTACCATTTCTCTCGATATCTTTCAAAAGCGTATTGATTTTACGCAGCGTCTTCCGGTCCTCCGTCTGCCAGTACAGGTAGTCTTCCCAGCCAATATCCGTGAATGCTTTATTCATCTTCGATCAAGTCTCTCTTTTTACACTGTCCCGCCTTGGCTTGTGCGATACTGGTGAGAAGCCTGTCGTAGTTTTTCTTCGAAGCCCGAACATACAGGTTTTCCATCAGATTGTTATATGACTCCTCTGACAGTACGACCACATTCCGGTTGTCCTTGCGTGTGACGATAAGCGTTTCCATATCATCGCAGCAAGCATCGAAAGCATATTTCATATGGCTGCGGAGCGTGGAGTAATTCATGGCAATCATGTCAATCCCATCCTTTCTTGTACCATTTTCTGTACTTATTATAGAAAGAAATTAGATTTTTAGCAAGCAAAGGGACTAAGAGACTAAGAGACTGAGAGACGTCAGAAATCAGACGTCTGAAATCTGATATTTGCAGTCTGATGTCTCGGTATCTTTCATTGACAAATATTTACATACTGGCGTCTTTCTTTCTGCGCTTTATAACAAAATATGATATAATATGAGCGTAAAAATGCCACAGAGAAAATGACAAACCGAGCGCTTCTTTACGGAATTTTCGTAATTGAAAAATTTTCGGAGGGGGGGAACAATGAACCCAACCCCTTTTTTAGACTAGGAGACTAAAGGACTTGAAGACATCAGACATCTGATGGTGATTGTTATTTTTCCAGTCTCGCAGACTTCGGATCTAAAGACTCGAAGTCTAAAGTCTCTGAGTCTAACGTCTCTAATTCTAACGTCTCACAGTCTCATAGTCTCATATACAAGAAAGAATACCACCACATGAACAACCCTAAACAACACCATTCCATTTCCTGCGCATCCGGCGCCGCATTTTTCTACCTCATTGGCGACTACATCGCCCTTGTCCTAGCAGGGATACTCTCCCTTGCCATTCGAAACCTCCTGATCACCTACACCACCTATCACATCGACCCCATCTACCAATATTTCTGGGTACCGCTGGTCTACATGGCCTTTATCCTCTATGAGGGACTCTATGGGAAGCGCATGCTCATCTACCAGATGATGAAAAAATTGTTCCGGGCTTCCCTTGGCGGCACCGTGTTCTCCATCATCCTCATGTTCCTTGCGCAGGTGGCAGGGGACGTATCCCGTTTCTACGTTATCCTCTACACCGCGATCTCCTTTGCCCTGCTCTGCCTCTTCCGTGTCATTCTGGCGAAAGGGATGAAGAAATTGAAAGCCTTCCAGATCCCCATCCTCATCGTCGGGGCAGGAAAGACCGGCGAAGTCATGGCACGCCAGATACAGAATGATACCGGCATGCGCTACCGCATCGTCGGCTTTCTCGAAGACCATGAGCCCTACGACAAGTCCTGCACAATCCTTGGCGGATTTGGTGACATGGAGCGCGTCATTCGTGATACCGGCGTCCAGCACGTCATCATTGCCGCCCCCGGAATCCCGCAGACACAGCTCTCTTCCCTCATCTATCAGGCACAGACCCTCGTGAGGAATGTAGGCGTCGTGCCGAACCTCGTCGCCGTCCCCATGTCGAATGTGACCGCCGAGTCCTTCTTCGATGCGAAGATCATGTTGCTCCAGATCCGGAACAACCTCGCCCGGACATCGAACCAGATCGCCAAGCGTCTCTTCGACCTCGCCGCCACCATCTGCGGCGGCCTTCTGATCTCGCCGATTCTTCTCCTCATCGCAACATGGGTCTATCACGACTCTCCGGGACCGGTCATCTTCAAGCATCGCCGTGTCGGCAAAGACGGGAAAGAATTCAACTGCTACAAATTCCGCTCCATGTGTACGAATTCACAGGAGGTCTTAGACCACCTCCTCGCGACTGATCCAGCGGCGAAAGAAGAATGGGATAGAGAATTCAAACTGAAGAATGATCCCCGCATCACAAAGAGCGGCGCCTTCCTTAGAAAGACCAGCCTCGATGAGTTGCCCCAGCTCCTGAACGTCCTGAAGGGGGAGATGAGCCTCGTCGGACCCCGCCCCATCATCCAGAAAGAAGTCCCGCGGTATGGGAAATATATCAAAGAGTACTACTCCGTTCTCCCCGGCATCACCGGCATGTGGCAGACCAGCGGACGCAGCGACATCGACTACCCTGAGCGCGTACAGATGGACAGCTGGTACGTGCATAACTGGAGCGTCTGGCTGGATCTCGTGCTTCTCTGGCGTACTATCGCGGTTGTCCTCAGCCATAAAGGGGCGTATTGAGTGCTTTGAGACTATAAGACTTCTAGACTTGAAGACGTTAGACGGTAGATATTAGATGTCAGCTTCGTAGATAGTTTGATTGATGAAGGCGTGCTATCTTGCGTTTCCTAGTCTGATTGATTGTTTTCTAAAATCTTAAAGTCTAAAGGTATGAAGTCTTCAAATCTTTTTATTATAGAAATTTTGAATGGAATAAATCAGACTTAAGTTTGCTTGCAAATGTGTACCTCAAGGCTGTTTTACAAATCTTGTTGAGTGGAGGAAAATGGTGCAGTCAAAGTACGATATATCATTTATTATACTGACTTGGAATTCAGCAAACTATATTGATCAATGCTTAGCGTCTATTGATGAAATTCGTCAGTTTAAAGTAAAGATTTATGTTATTGACAATGGTTCGACAGATGAAACACAGAGACTATTGAAAAACTGGCAAGCGAAGGTTCATAGAGCTGAATTAGAAGTGATTTCCTTATCCACTAATAAAGGAACCACAGTGAGTAGAAATCTGGGGATAAGAAAAGCATATAATAATTCTCAATACTTATGTATCCTTGATTCTGATACTGTAATTAACGAAAAAGCGATGGCTCGTTTAGTGCAAACATTGGAGAGCGATTCGAAAATAGGCATTGTGGGGCCGGCGATGAAAGGCCTTGATGGGCAGATTCAGAATTCTGGACGTGGAATTCCTACGCTTAAGATCAAGTTATTTAAGGTCATGCCTTTTGTCACTCTACGACATAAAGGGGAACAAATGGAAATGATTTCTAAAGAACACGAGATTACAGACGTAGGCTATTTGATGAGTGCTTGCTGGATGATGCCTGCTATACTTATTGAGAAAATAGGCTTATTAGACGAGAATATATTTTATGCGCCAGAAGATGTGGAATACTGCTTACGAGCTTGGCAAAGAGGGTACAGGGTATGCTACGATCAAGATGCTTTGATTGTTCATGCTTGGCAGCGTTTATCAAGAAAAAAATTATTTAGCAGGCATAACTGGGAACATATTAAAGGGTTGTTGTATCTATTTCGTAAGTATAACTGCTATTTTAATAGACCAGACTATGTAAAATACTAAAATTAGGATTATGAAGGAAAGGATAAGAAATGACTCCTAAAATCAGCGTGATTGTTCCTGTATACAAAGTGGAAGCGTATCTTCCGCGCTGCGTGGAGAGCCTGCTGTCACAGACGTACAAAGACTTTGAAATTATCCTCGTAGATGATGGATCACCCGATACTTGTCCGGTGATGTGTGATGCGTATGCGAAAAAATACTCGAATATTCATGCATTGCATAAAGAGAATGGCGGACTTTCTGACGCGCGCAATGCCGGCGTGACCATTGCCAAAGGAGAGTATGTCACTTTTGTCGACAGCGATGACTATGTGCATCCGGCCTATCTGGAAATGCTGATGCAGGGGATCAGGCAGGACGCTGATTTTTCTGTATGCGGATTTACAGAAGTATATGATGGAAACGGGATAGAGAATTTAGATACTTCACGTATATCTGTGACATGCGTGAACGCGAAGGATGGGGTGGCAGAGACTCTTTATCAGGGATTTCATGATGTTTCTGCTTGGGGGATCCTTCTTCCAGCATCTTTAGCCCGAAAATATCCATTTCCAAAGGGGAAACTCTTCGAAGATCTCTATACCACTTACAAGTTTTATCTGGCGGCGGAGACCGTGGCTTTCATTCGAGTCCCGCTTTATTACTACTTCCAGAGGAAGGGGAGTATCATGGGGCTGCGGAACGAGGCCTTCATCCATGACTTGCTCGAGGCATCGGATCAGTTGGTCGAAGCATTCAGGGGGAAAGGAGCATTTATCGAGCAGGCTGCAAAGCATAAACGGTTCAGTAACTACTGTCGCCTCATTCTGCAGCCCTCTGAGCTGAAAGATAAGCATCCGCAGCAGTATCAGCGTATCGTAGATACGTTGAAGCGTGAGCGGCTTTCGGTATTGCTTGATGGCAGAGCAAGGAAAAAGAATCGCCTCGCGGCGCTGGCACTCTTTGGGGGCGTTGTAGGGCTAAAAGCGGCGTTTAAGTTGAAGTAGCGGGAGCTTAAACGGATGCTTGAATGGCACATTGTTTTCGGTTTTTCGATGAAATGTACTAGTAGGTTATTTATCAGAGCTATCAGGATAGATTTCGATTTTATCGATAAATCAAGCGGCCGGATAAGGCAGAGGGCATTCCTTGTTACCAATTAGATTTCCTGGCTACCATCTACAAAATAGATTGGCAGCTAGGAAATCCATATGTATACCAAACGAGTGATTATGAGAAATCAATAAATAGCAAGTGTATGTTTGCAAGAAAACTTTATTTGGGCGTTGGTAAGAAAATCATTAAACGATTGTTTGGACATGTGAAATAAAAATAGTGTGTTGTTGTAATGACTGCTGTTTTATACCTAACCGGATATCAATGAAAACGTGAGCAGTGATTCAGAATGGAAAAGGTGAGGAATATGGCATATTCTGTTATAGATATCAGTAAGTATGTAGTATTCTATAGCAATAAGAAAAACTATGGAATCACAAATTTAAGACTCCAGAAGATTCTCTATTTTATCCAAGCTTACTTCTTAAAAATAAAAAAGGAACCATGTTTCAAAGAGAATATGGAAGCCTGGGATTTTGGGCCTGTAGTTCCCTGTGTTTATCAGAAATATAAAAAGTTTGGAGCAGGGCAAATTCCAGACTATACAGAACCGGTAGATTGCTTTCTAAATGATTATTCAGGCAAAAAGATTGTTGACGGCGTTATTGATTTGTTATCTAGTTATCAGACATTTGATTTGGTTGATATCACGCATCACCAATCTCCTTGGCTGGAAAGTTACGAATCTGCTAGAAGTAACATTATTTCAATTGAAGCAATGAAGAGGTTTGTAAAACAGCAAAATGGACAATCCTAAAATTGATGGGTCCTTATTGGGGCGGAATGATAAATTTAATATTTTCCAAAATAACAGTATTGCGGCACAAAAAAGAAAACTGTCAAGAAATATTGTTGAGTCGCTTTATGCATCGACAGAAACTTATAGTGTGCATAAATCAATAGCTGCGATACAAAAGTATTTAGAAAATCAATCTGTTGTTGGCAGGTTAATGTATTTTGAAATTACTTCAGCTGTTTTTCAGGATTCAGAAGATAGACGTACATGTGCTATGGCTAATCTGGAAAGGTTGATGGAGTATACTTATACAGAAGAATTTTTAAAAGATAAGGAACATGAGAACAAGGAACAGTATCAGGAAATTGTTACAAAGATTTATGACCATTTTAATTTAGCAAATTATCAGATTCATGAAATTACAGAAAAGGCATTAAAGCTAAGTAAAGAAAAATTCAAGAAACAGACGTCGAAAGAATTACGGAAAGCAGAGCAAAATTATATTACGATTTTAGGAATTTTTGCTTCTATCGTCATGGCAGCGGTAGGCAGTTTTAATTATACTACAGCCGCATTGGGCGCATTAAGTAATCCTGATATAAACTATCCTTATGTAATTGGAATGGTGACTATTTTAGGGGTAGTACTCGTTTCAATTATGGACATTTTGACGAAAGTGGTATTTCGCATGGTGGGAATAGAAGAAGGTTGGTGCAGCTTGTTTATTCATGGGGGTGCGATTGTGCTTGCTGGGATTCTGATTGCTATATTGATACGATAATGGGAATGCTTGCACATATATTGGATGCTTCGGCATTTCAGATATCCCTTTGGGATGCAATTGCGTATTGGGAAGAAGGCATTCGCTCTGACAAAAAATTACAACATAGGATACAAAATCAAGGCCATCCTGATCATCAATCTAAGGCGACAAGGAGGAAAGTGTCATTCGTGCGTACTTCCGCCTGAAACTCGGTATAGCACGCAAGCGAAAGCAGGAATTCCTGCAGAACGCCCACCGTGCATTTGATGCAGATTTTGGAGAAAAAGCGGGAGAGGGAAAGGCGGCACGCTTGAAGAGGAAGAATGATCAGCTGCTTATTCATCGGGCACTCACACTGGCGCGTGATTTTCCCCCCAGGTGGATTTTCGCCAAATTGGAGAAGCAATCCCAAGCCTGTTAGACTATAATTAAAAAAGGTTGTAAGCTCTCTGCGCGGCGGCAGTGCGAGCTATTGGTGTTATGTATTAAATCGCTCGGGGTTCTACTTTAGTAGCCACTACCTGCCGTTGCAGTCCCTTACGTATTGTGTTTACCATCTTTTTAGAGATGCGGATTTCCTCATAGGTGCATGATTGAACCATGGGGGTGTCATTCTTGCGTTCACTGTTGCCAGGAGGAAGACCGATGCAAAATGGTGCGGTCAGTTATGGACGAGACATTTATGAAAGCCTTGCAGAATATATTACGGACGAGAGGTATTATCAGGCGGTCCTATTGAATGGCTCTTGGGGATCCGGAAAGACCTGGTTTATCAAGGAAGAGTTTATTCCCGCTTTTGAGCAAAATCACGAGGAAGACGGCTGGTGCTTCGTTTATCTTTCCCTATATGGGCTGAAGACTGTGCAGCAGTTGGAAGATAAGATGAGGCAAGCAGTGACGCAGCGGCTTTTGGTGCGATACTTTGCTAGAACTGGCGCAACGCCCAAGGAAACGGAGAAGTTTTTGGGAATCGCGAAGAATGCAGCGGGGGTTGTATCATCCGTGGTGGCTTTTGCGTCAAAGATGTTTCTTCCTATCCAAGGTTTGCCGGATGTGAAGTGGTGTAATTTACAGAAGGTACTGCCAAAGCCAGAGCGCATGGTCTATATCATCGATGATCTGGAACGGGCAGGGATGGAGGCGGAAGAGGTTCTCGGCTATATCAATGAGATGACGGAACACGAAGCGGTGAAAGTGATTATCCTTGCCAATGAGGAGGAGATTTATAGAATAAATGACTTCACCAAGTCTCTTCAAAAGAAAAAGCAGAATGCTGACACCCAAGAGACCGCTGGGAATGCGAGAAGGGAAAGGTATGAACGGATCAAGGAGAAGACGATCGGGCTGGATATAGCGTATCAGGTGTCGGTGGCGGATATCTATGATTCGTTGATAGAGCGGTATGTGAAGTCGGAGAGTCTGAAATCATATCTGCAAGTGCAGAAGGAGTATGTGGTGGGGGCCTTTAGCGAAAAAGCGCGGGAAAATCTGCGAACGCTCATTTTCGCCTTCATTGCCTGTGATAAGTTTTATCCTCTAATAGAGAACGCGTATGATGTATGGAAAGAAGAGCATTGCCAAGAGGGAGAAGTCGTGCTTCGCAGCATTTTCAGTGATCTGGCTTCTAATGTGATTCGATACACAGTGCATGCGTCTATTGCCTGGAAGCAGAGGGAAGAATTCCAGACGCCGTCAACGGAGTTTGGGGAAATGCCAACTCCATGGCGAGTTTATTTTCCCTATAGCTATTCATTTGTGGACGCATTTATAGAAAAAAGAAGACTGGAAGAAAGTGAGGTAGGAAAAGTAATAACTGATGTGCTGGAAGATCTGCTTGATACCAGCCAGGGACGTAATGAGGCCTATAGAAATCTCATGAACTGGCAGCTTCTGACGGAACAGGAGATAGAGAAATATTTGGAAATGCTTAAACAGGAGATACCAAAGAAAAAACTGAATCCAGACTATATACGTAATCTATTTTTGTCATTGATTTATATTTCTAGGGTGGGTATCCCTGTATCTATGCAAGACTATGTGAATGCCATTCTGTCCAAATTACAAGATGGGACGTTATCACCTTTCTGTGGAGCGAAGTTGCTTTATGTGGCGTCTTATATAGATGATGAGGAGACGAAAAAGAGATTTAATATTATTTTAAAGCCAATTTACGTGTTTCTGAAAAATGCATCTCAAGAGTGGCGTTCCAATCAATCCCAATTCCTGATAAATAACGAGTGGACGCCTGCTTTTAAGATGAAATGCATGGAGCAGGAAGAGCATTTTATTAAGGATAAAAAATTTTTGGCTTATGCGGATCCGAAGATGGTTCTGGAAAAATTGAAAACGGCAAGTCCGGCGGAGATTTCTTACTTTCGAAGTGGGATCGCGTATGTGTATCGGATCAGTAATGCCGGCGATTTCTACCGGGCGGATCTTCCCGTCATCATGGCGGTTGCGGATGGGATAGCAGATGAGGCAGATACGGGGAGCAAGGTGAGGGACTGGCATCTCGGTCGGTTGAAGGAATTTCTGGTAAGCTGCCGGGAGAGGTTTGAAGAATGAAGATTGAGATGAAAATATATATCAAAGGAGAAAGAATACAATGATTCCGAAGAAGATACATTACTGCTGGTTTGGCGGGAATCCTTTGAGCGAAGAGGTGAAGCGGTATATCGCCTCATGGAAGAAGTATTGTCCGGACTACGAAATCATCGAGTGGAATGAGAGTAACTTCGATGTGACGGAGAATGCGTACTGCAAAGAAGCCTATGAGGCGAAGAAATGGGCTTTTGTCTCCGACTATGCCCGCTTGAAAGTGCTCCATGATCATGGCGGTTTTTATATGGATGCCGATGTGGAAGTGGTCAAATCGCTGGATCCGCTTCGCGTCTACAACGCACTGTCGGGATACGAGTCGAAGACGCGTATCCCGACAGGCACCATGGGTGCCTGTCGGGATAATGAATGGATCTCCATGTTGCTCTCCGACTACGATGACAGACATTTCCTGAAGGAAGATGGGACATATGATCTGACAACCAATGTGGAGGTGATCACCCGGCTGACGGTGGAGCGGTATCATTTGCAGCTCAATGGTGAGAAGACGATGTTCGGGGAGAATATGGTGTTCCTGCCATTTGACTATCTGTGTGCGAAGTCGCTGGAGACGGGAGAGATACTCAGGTCGGAGAATACGTTTACGATCCATCATTTTGCGGGATCGTGGCTGCCGGCGGATGAAAGGGCGTATGGAGAATTGTACAAAAGATACTATACTACATACGTACAGGCGGGAGTTCCTGGGAAAATTGCTTATTATTTTTGTAGGTTGAGAGCCGCTTACGAAGTGGGGGGCGGTTTATATCTCCTAAAAAGAGTTTTACATCTAAAGAGATAAAGGCACACATGGAAATATTTCATAAAATTCTTGACATGAGGTCTAGGCCAGATATGCTTTTGACAGACAGACAGACAGACAGACAGACAGACAGACAGACAGACAGACAAGGAATGTTTATCTTGACATAGTGAAGTTTTTTACCATTTTTCTTGTCGTGTGGGGGCATGTAGTACAGCAGACATCGGATCTTAGTTGTTGGCCAGTGCAGGAAGACGGTTTGATGCGTCTTATTTACACTATGCATATGCCGCTTTTTATGGGGCTGAGCGGATATTTTTTTTATCATTCATTAGCAAAGCGATCCGCGCCAGCTACTTATCTAAAGAAGGAACTTGGAAACCGTTTATTGGGATTGTTTATCCCCATGATTTCTTTTGGCTTATTGAAAATAGCTTGTGACTGGGGCTGGGGAAATACAATCCCCGATTCCATGGTTCCATTTGCTACATGCTGGTTTTACTCGGCTAAGGGAATTTGGTTTTTAGGGGATGTAGCGGTGAATACGGTGATTGTATTAACCGCCTGCTGTTTTTGCAATGGCTGCTTCAAGCATGATTTGAAATTCCTAATTGCTGGCGTCATTTTTTCAATGATTCCTTATGTCACATACCGTAGTCCGCATATGTATTTTTTCTTTGCACTGGGATTTTGTCTGGCTCGCTATATGGAAACTGGATTTAGAGAGTACATGCGATACTGGAAGGTAGCGTTTGTTTTATTTGTTGCTGTTTACGTTGCTTTTTCCAATATGCCGTGGCCGCCGGAAGATTTTTCTTATGATTGGCGTCATCAGTCTTTGTTCAAGCTTATCCTGAATGATGGATTAAAACTGGTGCTTGGCATACTGGGCAGTTACCTGTTTCTTGTTTTGCTATATCGCGGGATGGTTTTTCTTAGAAGAACACAAATCTGGGATTTGGCTATTACAGAAGGCCGACACACGATGAACATTTACCTGATACAAATAGTGGTGATTGAGAAAATTCTTGGTCCGGCGTATAGGGAAGCTGTAGCGTATCATGCGTGTAACTGGATTACCCAATACGGTCTTTTATTTAAGACAGTTTCAACGATTAGTCTTGCAGTAGTCATACTGGGCGGGATTATTATAATTAACCGATTATGCATTGCAAATCATTTCGTGGCTAAGATTTTATTCTATAAATAAATGTCCTGAAAATAAGTGGGATGTTTATCCTTCCTCGTTTAAAGAAAGTGAGTGTAGAGCTATGCTGCTCAGCGTTATAATTCCTGCTTATAATTTGGAAAAGTATATCGGATTGTGTTTCGATAGTCTGCTTCCGCAACTGGATAAGAGGGCAGAAGTCATTGTGATTGATGATGGTTCTACAGATCATACTTATGAAATTTGCAAAACTTACGAAAAGAAATACCCCGTTTTGACCAGCTATCATAAGTCCAATGGCGGGGTATCTTCCGCAAGAAATTACGGCCTTTATAAAGCACAGGGAGATTATATAGCCTGGGTGGATGGTGATGATGTAGTCAGTGACGATTGGTACAAAAAAATAATGGATTCACTAAAGCGGGAAAAACCTGATTTACTCATGTTTGATCTGGGGCTCTTTTGGGACAAGGGGAAACGAAAAGCTGAACATGCCAATCTGCCTTTTCATGTATCGAAAGAGACTCTAATCTTTGAATTGTCGAAAGGAGAAGGGGTCAAAGGTTTTTGGGGGAATAAAGTATTAAAACGCACTTTATTCCAAAATGTAAAGTTTGATGAATCTATTTCAGCGATGGAAGACTATAAGGTAATTACCGGACTGGCTGAAGACTTGGATAAAATTGTGGCGATTCCGGATATACTGTATTGGTATCGTCAGAGAGATGGGAGCTTGACTCGCAGCAAAGAGAGTGAGCTATATCTATGCGAAATTGGGCTAAAGCTGACAAAGGATAACTGGGATAGGTGGCAACGTGCTGGTTGGAAAGTTACCAATAAAAACTGGTTATACTTTGTTATTTTATATCTCCAGACGACAACTCTGCTAGGAAAGACAGAAACGAGCGAGTATACTAAATACAAACGGGAATTGAAAGGCAATCTGAGGGGAATTATTTTTAGTCATGAATGGGGTTACAAAGCAAAGTTGAAATGTGGACTACTCAGTATAGTTCCAGCAGCACTTTTTGTGGCGATTTACAATTTGATAAAAAAATGAGTCATTCAGCCACGTGCTTTTGCTTCATCAATTGAGGATGATGCGAGGATATCATTTCTGTTATCGGAGGGATCTATCATGAATCCCCTATGAACTCGCGAAGTGCGGTGTGACAGATCCTTTGAAGAAGATTACTGTATCAGCTATTCCCTATAGGGCGCATGTATAAGTATGAATCAACGTAAACTAGGCATATTTCTAAGCTATCTCAATATCACGCTCCAGTCTCTCTTGGGGTTTCTCTATATCCCCATCCTTCTCCATTACATCGGGAAGAGTGAGTACGGGCTCTACCAGCTGATGGGCTCGCTCATTGCGTACTTCGGCATCATGGACTTCGGGCTGTCGGCGGCGGTGATCCGCTTCTATGCGAAGTATCTCGCACTGAAGGACCGGGTGGGCATGGAGAATATTCTTGCCATCGCGCTTCGCTGCTACGGAGCGGTGATGGGGGTGATGCTCATCGCGGGCGGGGCGGTGTATACGATGCTGGATGCGGCCTTTTCGGGCAGCATGACGGCGGGCGAGGTGGCGGAGGCGAAGGATATTTTCCTTCTGCTCCTCTTGAATATCGTGATCACTCTCTCGACGATGGTTTTCCGCTCGGTGATCAATGCACATGAACGTTTTCTTTTCCTGAAGGGGCTGGAGACGGTGCAGCTGGTGCTGCAGCCGATGCTGGTGGTGCTGCTCTTGATGCATCATCCGAGTGCCTTCTCGGTGGCGCTGGTGCAGACGGGGCTGAATCTGGCCTTGAGCTTCGCTCGGGTGTATTATTGTTTTGCCAGGCTCCATGTGCGGATCCGGTATCATTACTGGAGTCATGAGCTCATGGTCTCCTTCCGGCGGCTGGCACTTAGCGTCTTTGCGGTGACTTTGATCGATCAGGTCTTCTGGAAGACGAATCAGATCATCTTGGGTGTCATCAGCGGGACGGCAGCAGTCGCGGTGTACTCGACGGCATCGATCATTTACATGGGCTATATGCAGCTCTCGGGAGCGATCTCAGGGGTTTACCTGCCGCATGTGATGACGCTGGTGGCGGAGAAGGCGACGTCGGAGAAATTGTCCGCACTTTTCATTCAGATCGGCCGCTGGCAGTACTATCTTCTGGCGCTCGTAGCGACGGGATTCATCCTCTTCGGCGAGCGATTTATCCGTCTCTGGGCGGGTGAAGGCTTCGAAGAGGCGTATGGGATCACGCTTCTCATCATCCTGCCTTTCACGATCGACCTCATTCAGAATGTGGGGCTCGCCATCCTGCAGGCGGAGAATCGGTATGATTTCCGGGCGAAGGTATACTTCGTGACGGGGGTTTTCAATCTGGCACTTGCCATCCCGCTCGGGATGGCTTATGGTGGTACGGGCTGTGCTTTCGCGACAGGGCTCTCGATGTTCCTCGGGAATGGGCTGGTGATGAACTGGTTCTACGCGAAAGAAATCCGTCTGTCAATCGCATCTTTCTGGTGGCAGATCGGGCGGATTTCGCTCACGGTCTTCGCCTGTCTCATGGCAGGACTGGGTCTTGTTTCTCTGCCGGGCAGTCAGGGGATCGGTCGTTTCCTGGTGGAAATCGGTCTGTATACTTTCTTCTATAGTGTTTGTATATATCTATTCGCCATGAATGATGGCGAAAGGGAAAAGGTGCGCGGCATCTGCGGAAGGACGCGGATGGGGCGCCGGGGGGTTTTGTACTTGGAGAGAGGTGAAGAATCCATGATGCGCTTGAATATTGGTAAATGGTTAGAAATTCGGGAGAGGTACTCTTGGACTAAGCTGCTGATCAAAAAGTTTTTGCGGCATCAGGATTCCTCGCGGAAGTGATAGAGGGATAGACCTATCTTTCCTTACCCGGATCCTGCGGTGATGCTGCTGTGGGATAGGATAAGGGAATATGACATGGATCATAGAAAAAAGAAGATAGGCATTTTAACGTTTCAGAGGGCTGTGAATTATGGTGCATCGCTTCAGATGTATGCGCTGCAGAAGATGGTGAAAGAGCTGGGAGCAGAGGCGGAAATCATTGATTACGACTGCCCACGGATTTCTGGCTGCTATCAGGCGTTTCCGCTGCGCGCACTGGTGCATCCACGGCTCTTTTTGCATGCGGTTTTGAATTACAAAGAACAGAGCCATAGAAATCAGAAATTTGACCAGTTCGAGAAAAAGCATATGACCTTCTCGGAGAAGCTGGATAAGAAAGCTCTCTCGTATGTGGCAGACCGCTATGATGCGTACATTGTGGGGAGCGATCAGGTGTGGAATCCACTCATCACGGGTGGGGACAGCGCCTATTTTCTGGACTTTGTGAAGGACAGGCAGAAGAAATTTGCGTACGCCGCGAGCTTCGGTGTGTCTTCCTGGCCAGTGGGATATCCGTCTGCGGGGAAAATGCTTGAAGATTTCCGGGCGATCTCCACCCGTGAAAAGACGGGGGCGGGGATCGTCCGTACAGTGACGGAAAAGACGCCGCCGCTTTCCGTGAGCGTGGACCCGGTCTTTCTGCTGGGACGGGCGATCTGGCAGCATTTTGTGAAACCGGCCACCGGGATGTTTGCCGCACTCTCCGACGTCGTACTTGAGATGGGCGGCGTCGTCTACAGTGCAGGCTATGATGAAGAATGGAATGTCATGCACAAGCGGGCCGAGACAAAAGAAGCAAGAGATGAGATGCGTGGGAGCAAGTACGTCCAGAGCGATATGCGGGATACCTTCTGCCGCGTCCTCGAAGACCTTTCGAAAGGCCGCACCGTCCTCTTCTCTTGTACCCACTGCTAGTGCACTGGCCTGAGAAGCCTCGCAGAAATGAGACATGCGAGGACGGAGAAACTTTTCCTCGTCGACATCGTCTGCCACGGCGTCCCTTCGCCGAAAGTCTATCAGGCGTATATGGAGTTTATGAAAAAGAGGCATAAAGGGGAGATAGAGGGATTCAAGTTTAGAAATAAGGGAAAGTTTGGCTGGCATTCACATGTTGAGTCAGCGATTATTAAAGGCAAGGAGTATGATACAGAGCTTTACGTTGATCTGTTCTATGGACATAATGCTTTACGACCGTCATGCCATCAGTGTCCGTACAAGCATACGGTTCACGTCACGGATATCACCGTATCTGATTTCTGGGGGATTGAAAAGTGGGCACCCGATTTTGATGATAACAAAGGCGTCTCTTTGGTTTTGTTAAATACATCTAAAGGAAATGATCTATTCGAAACAGCGAAGGAACGGTTGTATTATCGAGAGGCTCAAATAAAAGATTGCATTCAGCCGCCACTTCAACATCCATTCCCAAGGCCAGTGACAAGGAAACGGTTCTGGCGTGACTTCGAGACGAAGCCCTTCGAATATGTGCTCGCACACTACACCTACCACTACGGCTGGCGGACTTATACGAAGAAGGCCGTCAAGCGTGTGCTGAAAGCTATCCTCCCTCGCCCCGCGATCGAGGCGCTTAAGAAGCTCAGAGGACGGTAAGGCGGGGGCGCCTCAGAAGTGGCAGAAGCAACGGCAGAACAATGAAAACCCCGGCAGATACTTTCGTATCCGTCGGGGTTTGTATTTTTCTATGATAGCGGGGATTTAATTTAATAGGAATATATTAAAATTCGGGCGATTTATTTGCTCGAACGTTCTTTGCGAATGGTTCCGATTTTCTTATCGCCTCTCGTATCACGACCATCGTTGTTTCGGATGGTTCCCGGAGGAAGACCATGATTCTTCTCAAAACTAGCAACCGTGCAATCACTTCTTGTCTTTCTTGGCTTATTGGACATATTAATTCCTCATTCAAGTAGCTGCTATCATAGATAGTATCAGTATAACTCCAAATGAACTAAAAGTCAATATTTATTTAGCACTCGATAGACTTGTTGGTTGATTCGCCAGAGTGATAGGGATGGAATAATATTTTAGAGTAAGTTTTCTCTCCGACCTCTCACTAGGTCCATCTCGTTATACCCATCAAAATAAGGATGAGTATCGCTATGATGACCGGATCCTTGCAGACTATAGGGGGCGTGGAAGGATATGGATAATGACAGGGGAATATACCCCAAAGGGAAACACATGCTTGCGGAGATTTATGGGGCGTCAGGATGAGGAGAGCGCGTAGTAAGTGGTAGAGAAATCCTTACACTTCCACCAATTGCAATTGCCTTCTACTATAAACCGCACGATAGATACACTGTTCAGGAAGGAACTGAAAGTGTACAAAGGAGAAATACAAATATGCACATTATTGTAACCGGCGGAGCCGGGTTTATTGGCTCGAATTTTATTTTTAATATGCGGAAGGTGCATCCGGAAGATCGCATCGTCTGTCTGGATAAACTGACGTATGCGGGGAATCTGTCGTCGCTGAAGGGCGTGATGGGTTTTCCGAATTTCCGCTTCGTAAAGATGGATATCTGTGATAGGGAAGCAGTCTATGGGCTCTTTGAAGAGGAGCATCCGGATGTGGTTGTGAATTTCGCGGCGGAGTCGCATGTGGATCGCTTGATAGCAAATCCGGAGATTTTTCTCGAGACGAATATCATCGGCACAGCAGTCCTGATGGATGCGTGCCGAAAGTATGGCATTGAGCGGTATCATCAGGTGTCGACGGATGAGGTGTATGGGGATCTGCCGCTGGATCGGCCGGATCTGTTCTTCACGGAGGAGACGCCGCTCCATACGAGCTCGCCGTACAGCAGCTCGAAGGCAAGCGCGGATCTTCTAGTGAGGGCGTATCACCGGACGTATGGACTGCCGGTGACGATTTCCCGCTGCAGCAATAACTATGGGCCGTATCAGTTCCCCGAGAAGCTGATCCCGCTCATGATCGCGAATGCACTCGCGGATAAGCCGCTTCCGGTCTATGGAGATGGAAAGAATGTGCGTGACTGGCTGTATGTGGAGGATCACTGCAAGGCCATCGATCTCATTCTGCAGCATGGCCGTGTGGGCGAGGTGTACAATATCGGCGGGCATAATGAGATGGGAAATATCGATATTGTGAAGCTCATCTGCAAAGCGCTGGGAAAACCGGAGAGCCTCATCACATATGTGCAGGATCGCAAAGGTCATGACCGCCGCTATGCCATCGATCCGGCGAAGATCCATGAGGAGCTTGGCTGGCTGCCGGAGACAAAATTCGCAGACGGTATCAAAAAGACGATCGAGTGGTATCTGACACATAAGGACTGGTGGGAAGAGATCGTGAGCGGAGGATACCAAAAGTACTACGAAAAAATGTATGGAAATCGGTGAGAGGCATGGGCGAGTATGAAGAAGGTATTAGTGACAGGTGTGACGGGGCAGCTCGGTTGTGATGTCGCAGCAGAACTTACGCGGCGCGGGATCGGGCACAAGGATGTCAGCTCGAAAGACATGGATCTGACGGACGCGAAGTAGGCGTATATCAGCACAGACTATGTATTCAGAGGAGAAGGAGATCTTCCTTTTGCCTATGATCGTGGTTATATTTCTTGGCTGCCAATACTTGAATCGAGTATTTCGATTACATACGATCAATGAATATAGTAAAAAGACGTATGTTTTCATGTTGATATAGCATATCATGATCCATACGTTTATGTGGAGCTTTGAGGAACAGAATATCTCCAAGCTGGAAGTTCTGTTTTCTCTGCTGCTTGTATTTGGGATGACGATGTACCTGTCGGGGAAAATCGTTTCGACGTACAAGCCTATAGAGGATAGATTGCTGCATAAAAATGAATAAGAGGGACGCACGGAACGGCTGATGCAGCTCTGCGGCGCAGTCTAATGTCTCTCCGTCTCATAGTCTCCAACCTTTGTTGGTTTGTCAAACATATGTTACACCGTGCTTGATGAAATCATGGAGTGTATCTTTTGGAGATTTCCATCCAAGCGGTCGCATTGGGAAGCAGTTATAATCTCGATAATTATATCGTTTGAGTTGTATTCTGAAATCTTCAAAAGAGAAGAAACAATGCGTGGCATAAAAG
>OHBM01000702.1_pt1 | contig 26556 bp, 48 predicted proteins | sample 1577251 | NCBI WGS metagenome assembly OHBM01 (sample SAMEA3541557, study PRJEB24748) | human gut metagenome | biome: human gut; feature: human-associated habitat; material: faeces | place: China | collected 2012 | reverse complement strand
TTATTAATAAAGTATTTGTGTCCGCGCGACTTTAGGCGCGGGGAAATGGAGGAAAGTGTGAATAAAAAATAGAAAAAAACATTAAAAAAGACCGCACTAAAAAGAGGTGGTCAAAATCACTAAAAAAACAATTTTAAAAAGTTGTTTATAACTGAATTGAAGAAAAATCAAAGTTTGAATCTTTTAAGAATTGTAAAGCAGATTCAACTGTCATTGTTGGTTCTTTTTTCGGCTTTGGATTTGTTAAAGATTCATAATCACATGGATTAAACTCTTCACCCGTAAGAATCATGTGATATATACAGACAAGCATCATTCGAGCTATTGCGATAATCGCCTTCTTATGGCCTCTGCGTTTTTTGATTCGACAGTATTTGATTCCAAAGTAGGAGTTCTTGTCTTTAATAGAAGAAAGTGCACATTGAACAAGTAATGGTTTTAAGTATTGACCAGCTTTAGAAATACGAACGGATTTTTTCTTGTTTGCACTTTCATTGTTTGCTGGAGAAAGACCTGCCCAATTGATTAACTGCTTATCGGATTCAAACTGATTCATATCTGTACCAATCTCGGAAACAATCAAAATAGCTGAGAGTGCACTGATTCCTTTGATATGAGTTATGTGTTGGAAATAGTCTCGCAAAGGATAAGCTCTTTTGATAAGTTCAGCTTCGCAGGCTTGAATCTGTTTATCGAGATACTCAATATGATTCATAACTGTATCCATTTTAAAGCGTTGATCTGATTCGATGTGGTATCCCTGTAATGAATCTAAGATCTTGTCTTTATCTTTGCAGTTTTTATGAATAAGTTTCAAAATCTTGTCATCTTCAATTACTTCAGATTGCATCAATTCTTTCATGATGTTTGTAGCAGTTTTGCCAAAAGGATCAGAAACTGCAGAAGCAAGACCGATATTAGAGACTGTCAAACAATTCTGATATCTGTTTCTTTCGGAAGAACGCATATAGACAAGCTTGCATCTGTAACGAGCGATTTCTCTCATTTCTCGAATTTCTTTTTTAGGGATAAAAGAATGCTTTACAAGGTCACACTTGTAAAGGTCGCAAATCCATTTGGAATCTCGCTTATCAGTCTTTTTGCCTTTAATGGCTTTAACATATTTTGGGTGAGTAAGACAAATGTTCAATTCAGTTTCAAGGACGTTATAAATTGGAATCCAGTATTTACCTGTAGATTCCATACAGACATCATAACAATCATGTGATATAAACCATTCTTTTAAACGAATCAAGTCCGAATAAAAAGTGGAGAATGACTGCTGAATATATTCAGTAGTTAGAGTTTGTTTGTCTGTAGTTCCGATTGTAGCGACAATCAGATTTTTGTGGACATCCATACCACCACAAATAAAGCGAACAACTTTAAAAGTCATAAAAAATCTCCTTTCTGTAAAAGGAGAAGTGGCATTGACGGTCATCAAAGCGAATCGACAACAGTTGATTAAACAATTATAAGTGTCCGGGCTCAAAGTCCCCTATTATTTGTGCTTGAAATGATGACGGCAACTTATAAAAATGCAGGTTAATTCTATCGAGTAGAATACCTACTCACCTCCACGTGCTCTGTCGTGTACCACCTCTTTTTCATGGTAACACATAAAACGTGGGAAAAGAATTTATTAATAAAGTATTTGTGTCCGCGCGACTTTAGGCGCGGGGAAATGGAGGAAAAAATGACAATATGGAAGCGTGAGCGCGCTCACTTTAATTACTACACCACAAACGAAAGAAAACAACCCCACATTTATGTTGAAGCGTTAGGAACTCCCAGCGCTTCAACCGAAAAAGTTTTAAAAGATCATGGTTTTAAATTTGATCATAATAAATGTATGTATGCAGCAGCTCAGACAAATGAATTAAGGTTGTTTGTTGCTCATGATCTTGACAAGCTTTTCAATTATGATATTCAAATATACTTCAATGCAGAAGCGAAAAAAGAACTTTTCGCGCCTGATATCCAAGAAATAAAAGATATCTGTTATTTCTTCAAAATTTATAAATGTTATATAGATATATTAAATAAGGATCTTTTTAAGATCTGTAAACCAGGTTCAAAAAGCTTGCTGGCAACTTATAATACTAATTCAAAAACTATAGATGTATTTAATAGAAACAAATTACAAGAAAGTTATGTTTACCATGATGGTAAAATCGAAAAAATGAGCATTGAAAAAGCTGCACCAAAAAAGAAGAAGAAAGCAGCACTTACAGAACAACAAAAGATCAATAAAATGCTGGAAGAGTTTCCGTTTTAAAAAGGACTTGCAAAAGTCCTTTTTTTATATCCAATTGAATCAACTGCAAAAAGTTTTTCTTGTTTCTTTTGTTTGAATATAAAAAAGGCCTTAAAAGCTTACTGAAAGCAATTAAAACCCTAATTAATTAACCATCTATATTATAAACCGTGTTTTTCACTTTTTCAATTTAAGAAGTTCCTCATTTGTCTAGGATCTAGAATACTAAACACTTTCATTAAGTTTGATCTTGAATTAATACAAAAATATTTTGAATCCTTTTTGAGACCATTTCCAATTTCTTTATTCAATAACTTTACAACCAAACTATCAAACTTTTCTTTATTGACTTCGAAATACCATACTTCTTTAGAACCATCTGTTTCTAAAGAAATAATTTCTGCATCATCCGAACATACAACAACTATTGTTATATCTTTATATCTTATATAAATATCAGTAAATAAAAACATATCTTCAAGCATTCAAACACCCCCAGAAGCTTATTTATCCAGGATCATAAAAACTTTTTCAAGTTGTTCTTGAGAAGTTGGAAAAAACTTTTGGGATTCTTTTTCATGCTTGCATAGAATCGAACCGTCAAAAAACTTTTCCATCAACTGATAAAACTTTTCTTTCTTCACATAATAAACATAATTCACGGATACATCTTCATCATCATGCGCATTGTATTCAAAAACTTTTTCAACCAGCTCAGAACAAACAACACAAATCTGTACATTGTCATACTTCACAAAAGCCTTCACAAAAACTTCTTTATAACAAAACTTATTTTTGTCCATTTCATCACTCCTAAAAACTTTTACATGTCAATAGATATTATTAAAAACTTTTTATATTCTTCTTCTGATTTCAGATAAAACTTATTACATCCATCCATAATATCTTCATAGTTGCAAGTCTCAATTTCATTATCTAAAAACTTTCTATATAAACTTTTGAATTGCGGTTCACAAATATAATGCTTAATAACGAGTATACCATTCTTATCATAATTACACCTATAAAACTTTTCATCTGCCATATAAACACATACAACACGATCTCCGTATTGTACAAATAAACTTTGTGTATTGTTGATCATAAACAGCTTATTAAGCTCATCACCTATATTTATATGTTTTTCTGTTAAAAACTTTGGTAATTTGTGTTTCATTTTCTTTACTCCTTAAACTTTTCTAATAAACTTATTTCTGTATAATTATCGTGGAGGATAACAAAATGACAGAAAATGAAAAAAGTAATGATGGTGTTCAATCTAGAACTAAAGGCACAGTCAAGAAAGAAATACCATCAGAAGGCGGAAAATAACCTCCATAGTCACTATCGTTGTTCGATGGTGACTATTTTCATTTCATCATTAATAAAAACTTTTGCTCCTGGCAATGCACAAGCTTCTGAAAAACTTTTCTCAGATACACTTTTTCTTGGTGCTATAGTAAATTCACCAGTTCTTTCTGAATGCATTTCAATATATCCACACGCAATAAAACTTCCTTCTCTAGTATAGAAATATCCAATTGTCATGTTATCACTTTCAAAAACATCTTCCTGAATAGTTCCAAAAGTCATTTCAGACAATCCTTTGCATTTTCTAATCAAATTAACTAATGCTCTAAAAAGCTTAATAACATAAGCATGTACGGTAAACGAACTTATTAATGTTAATAAAAATGTAATTAAAACACTTTTATAAATATTCCATTTCAAATAATCACTAAAGAAGAAGCAAACAAGAATATTAAACAAGGATAAGATCATCAAATACAATCTTTCTTTATCTGCTCGGTCTTGTTCTTCAATCACATTTGTGCATGTTAAAACGTAATAATTTAAATATCCACATCCACCAGCTGCAACAAACGCTAGTAAAACATCTTTTATGAAATCTTCCACAATATCACTCCTATTTATCTGCAATCGTTTCTACAAAACAATTGTAATAAACATATCTTTTTCCATCATAATCAAATTTTACATATCCACCATCATTTGTTTCAATATCAATTCTACCTTCATAGCTTGCTATAATTTTTCCATCTGCTGTATACACATTGATTATCCTATTCAATCCACCATTCAAATCTGATTTTATATCAGTACCCCAACGATCCATAGATGCACATCCAAATAAGGAAACGCCAATCATTCCAACCATTAATAATTTGTATAATTTATTCATTTTATTCCTCTTTTCTATGTCCGATAACTATATATTATCAGACTATCTACAAACCTTTTAAAAGCCTAGTAAACAAGCTACCTTGTAACACTTTTCTAAAATAAAAACTTTGTAAAAAAATCAACCACATTTTATGCAATTAATCTCATTTTATTTCACCTGTTTCAATCAACTTTGCTGCTTGTAAAACTCCTGCCTTAAACAAATCCGTTTTTGTTGATGCGTACACTCTTAATCCTTTAACAATAGTATCAATCGAGATTTCTTTGCCTTTCTTTTCAAGAATGTATTCAATAGCATCATCACATTTTCCAACCTTATTTGCCATAACAACAACATAGCCTTCATCTAATGCTTTTTGTAATTCTTCAAAACTTTTCTCATCAAAAATGTATGATCTGATTACTTTCTGCATGATTTTTTATCTCCTCTAGAAAGAATAATATTTAATTTACTAATCGTTTCTTCGATTAATTCTCGCGGCCTATTTTGATCATTTATCGCATATTTAATTGCGTTTATCAATTGTTCATTATAAACCTTATCCCCATTTTTCATCTTTTCAGCAATGTTCCAAATCCTTTTTCCTGATGATGATTTAATTGGAATAACGCAAGCAAAATCAAAATATTTTAATTCATCCCTCATTGTTTTAAGATGTTTTGAAAAAATAGACAATTCCTTCAAAATATCATAATCATCGTCATATTCAACTATTATAAAATGCTCATCTCTGTAGCTAAATGCAAGCAAATAATTACCATTTACCTTTGCAATGCACTTAACGCTTAAATCAATACATTCAAACCTTGGCTGCTCTATTTCAAATTTCATTCTACATTTCTCCCATAACAAGCTTTTTAAGCTCTTTTTTCATTGCATAATACATTTTCATTCTGCTACAGAACTTTTCTCCTGAAAGCTTCTCAAACGACTCTCCATTGATGTAATGACGTTTCATATATAAACGAATATCATCATTTGGAATAAGATCAATAATTGTTTCAATCTCTCTCATCTTTCCGAAGATAAGATTCTTATCATCTTCAAGCACTTTTTCTTTTGAAATAAACTTTACAAGAACATCATTTGTAATATCCTTGTTTTTCTTTGAATCCAACCTTTGTTCAAATGATGGAGATTTTGGATCTGAAAATTCTTTTTTTCGAACCTCCAAATCCTTTAAAATTCCATCCAACGATTTAAACTTTCTTTCATAAATTTTGAACATTTCAAGTTTTTTTATCAGTGTATCCACCTGAACATCTACATATTCTTCATAATCCGTCTTCATTTTCTCTCCTATGCAATTTCTTCAATTTCCTCAATGCTGCATGATGGGTGTTTCATATAGAACTTATACATTGCCATACTTTTTGACTCTTCATGAACTTCCATCACACAAATATTATTGTCTTTGATATATTTAATTCTGTATTTCTTTAACACCTTTATATCCTAACCTTTCTAATTCTTTTTTTCTTTCTTCATTTTCTTTTATTATCAGCCAGCCACATCCTTCTACGAACCAATCATCTCCATATATATCAAAAATCTGTTTCATAGTATCATTGCAAGCATCATCTATATCTAAGTGATCTACAATAAAAGCTAATTCTTCTCTTGGTATGAATTTCATTTTGTTTCCTCAAATCCATCATACAAATATTCTTTATTCCCCTTATTTTTTAAATTCATAATTTCCATTTTTTGTGCTGCAATCATATTTTCTAAACTTGTAATCTGTGATACCATTGCACAACTACATACAATCAATCCGCATATAGCACCTAACATCAATCCTATTGTAAACCACATATTAGAAACCACTCTCCAACGGATTACCTGATGGTGCGTTCAATCCATATAATGTTGCATATACAATAATTGCATATACAACGTAAAGTACTATACAAGTAATAATAAGATCCAGGTTCTTAATAATTGCTTTTTTAATTCTATTCATCATCATTTAAATATTTAAACTCTTTCATTAACTCATGCTTTGTTTTTTCAAACTCTGATTCTATTTGCTTTTGCACATCAATCTTAGTTTGTCTGAACCATTTCTTTTTGAATTTATTAACTGATTCTCTATACCTTTTTTCATCACTATCAGCTGAGCGCCACCATTCTAAATCGTGTAGCAAATCAACTAAATCTTTCATCATATTATCTAATTGTGAATCAAACATTCTTCCAACATATTCATCTTCGATTCTGCAATACATATAGTTATAACTTCCACCACTCATTATTTTATAACCTCGCAATTGTCTAAAATATCTTGAATCTTTGTATCATAATCAACACATTTGAAATATCCTTTATCTTTTAACTTTATTAATCGTTTAAACTTTGAAAGTGTATAACCTTCATGAACATAACTATATGTTTGGATTAAATCATATTCAAACTGGCTTAATTTATATGGTGGCTTCTTGTATGGACTAGTCAACCATATAAGTCTTTCTCTTCCACAAGGACCACGAAAATCACATTTATCACAACTTACATCCTTACACCGCATAGGTTTTCCGTTAGTTACCGCAAAACTATTAAGACCAAATATTCCTATATCATCGAAATAATGTTCAAAATTCGTTTCGGTATTTTCTTCAAAATGCTCTTGAATTAAATCTTTTAATACCTTAACAGTTGGGCAATCTTCGTTATCAAATTCCCTAAAAGCACAATTAATAGGTTGGTGCCCATACTCTAGTTCGTGTTTTTTAAAACACATTTCGCAAATTTCACCAACTGCTTTTTCACATTCAATTTTATTCTTCATCCTCTGTATCCTCACATTCTTGTTCTAAGCTATCTAAATCAATGTGTTGGCCACACTTCGGACAATACTCATATTCGTCATAACCGATTTCATATCTAGTGCCACACCGAGGACAAATCCATGTATCATATACAAGTTCTCCTTTGTAATATCCATCACCTTCAATATCAGGTGTTGTTGCCGTTTCTTTTTCGACAAGATCATGTAAAGTATCAAGTAACTCGTGATAATAGTCTGCGCCACGCACTTCCAATTGTTCAATTTGTTCAACATCAGGAGAATCTAGAGTTAACAGTTTATCGAACGCATATTGATATTCATTCATACGCTTCTATCTCCCTTTTTAAATCGTCTATAGCTTGTTTAACATCTTTCAAGTCTAAATCTACATTAGCAACTAAATCTGCCATAACGCAATTAGAATAGCCTTGTAATGCACTTGATAGAGTTGAATGAAAAGAAATTTGTTTCTTGATTTCCGTCTCACTTCCATCTTTGCTTTTTTGAATTGCATCTTGAACTAAAGTGTAGCTTTTTCCATCTGATACAATACTGTATCCGTTCTTTAAATTAATCATTAAATTCTCCAGTCTTTACATATTCCAATGATTCAATAAATTCTTTGAATAATTCAATTTCTTTTTCTTTGTCAAAAATATTTAGTAAGCACATTCCCTCGTAAGCATCACTGTGATCATCACTCTTGTCATCTAAATATTTTCTGTTATTTTCGATTATTAGCAAATCATCCTTAATGCATTTCCTGTATTTTTTTATCAAATCATTAATTCTATCTTCAATCATTTTCTTTCTCCTTTGTATCATCTTTTTCTAAATAATATTCCGTACAATTATCGTATTTTAAACATTCGCCAAACTTATACGCTACACATTTATTTTGTAAGCATTTATGTAGTACTGGTCTTGTAAATGTTCCTGTGCCAATCGTAATTGGTACAACTTCTTCTTTTGTCATACTTCAACATCCTCATCTTGTGGCATTTCATAAATTTCACATCCTTTTTTCAATGCGTAACTACCACAACCCAAATTTTCAATATTGTAATAAAACGTATCTTCAATGGCATCTTTAATTTCATCTAAAACCTTTAAAGCTTTTTCTTCGGTTGAATATATTCCTAATGTACAACCATTCCCTACAATGTATATTCCAGTTTCAAATCGCTCAATTACAAAACGATTAACATCTTGTAATTGCATTCTATTCTGACTTCTAATCCACATTAATAACCCTCCTTCAATCTTTGATAGTTGATTTTATTCTTTCCACAATAAGCGAAATATACTTGCTCAATCGTGAAGCCTAAGTATTCTGTTATTGCGATTAATGGTTCTACTTTCCACAACGGAGAATATGATAAATCCGCTAATTTTATAACAATACCTTTTCCATATTCTTCGATTGACCACCGATTATCGTCAACTTTTTCCATTATTTCATCATCCGTTAGCAATCCTTCTTCACCACCATTAAAGTTGTTTTGCCAACTTAACACAAAATGCCAAATATCAACTAACTCGCCTAAAACCTTTTCTTTATCAACAGGTGCTTGCGTTTTCTTCCACCAACACCAATTATCCTTTAATTCATGAGTCAATTCTCCAACTTCGTCCAAAATAGCCATATTTAGCTTTTCTTCATCAATTTCATCCAATCCATATTCTTTCATAATTGCTTCATCCAATTTAGATTGCATTTGTAACATTTTTTTAATCAATTCAATATCTTTACTTGTCATTTGTTTCTCCTTTTATTCATCTATAAAATTTGTGATATACGTTATTTCTTTCATTGTTTTTATCGCTTCCTCCTTTAAAAATTGTAATGTTGCTCTTTTTGCTTCTTCGAAACTTTTATACGAACAAAAAAGGCCTTCAATATCTCCAAAATGCAATGTGCAATAAAAATGAAATGATTTTGTCTCACTCTCGTCCTTCTGGGACTCTACAATTATTGCAACCGCTCTTCTTTCATTGTCATCATCAATCAATACGAGTCGTGTTTCTTTTTGCCAGCCAAAGCTATATTTTTTCCATTCTAGTTTCATGTTTTCCTCACGTTTTTAAAATAATCTTTTCTCTTCAATACGTTTCAATCTATAACCTATACGCCTATATTCTTGGTAAATTGGTTTCCAAATCAATTCACATTGCTTTCGCTCATTTGGAAGATACTTTTCCATAACTTCCAACTCATCCTGTAGATGTATCGCAAACGGGCATCCTTTACAGCCTGTTCTCTTGAAGTTGTAAGGTGGATAGTAAAGCTTGCATAGCTTAATATTTCTTTCTTTTACGTACCATTCCATCCAATCATCATTCAAAGGATTTAAAGGCTTGAATTTAACAACTTCAGAATTGTTATCTTCTGGTCTTCTATGTTTTACATGATCTTTACCGGTTAATAATCTATATAAACAAGCTTTTCCACCAAAGAAATCAAGATTTCTAGAATCAAGTTCCATTGATCGTACCTCTAAATCTTCATTAAAATACAGTGGGTTGCATTGCTTAAACTCACCATCCACATCAAATGCATCATATGGTTCTAAACCATTTTCTTCCATAAATTTTTCAATAACTTTCAGTTCAATCATTCTATTTCCTCCAATTCCAATTCTTCACATATTTTTACGATTATAAATCCATTCCTTGAACGCTTTATTTTTCCTTTTTTCTGTTTGGAACACATGGATCTAAATGTATTGATTGTTGTTTCTAAAAACAATGCACATTCATCTTCTGTTCCAATACAAGCAGGAAGATCATCCTTGTATATTCCATATATTTTTCGTGCCATCAATTCAACCTGTAATTCTTTCCAGGCTCTTTCTCTATTTCAAAGAAGAACCCGTTGCACTTTTCAACAATTCGTCCAACTACCGCTTCATTGATATCAATCATTTCCTGGCTTGTTCTTTCGCATGATATGATTGTCTGCATGTTGTTGTTATAGCGATAATCAATCAAATCAAAGATTGCTTTATCATCCAACCGATTGGCACTAGATTTAAACAAATCATCTAGATACAAGATTTGAGCGTGTTTAGCACGTTCTAGAAGCGAATAATCAAAGTTGCTAATAGAATTGCTCAACTCAATATATCTGACGTACAGAACACGTTTATTTTGTTCTAACAACCAATTACTGATTCCAGAACATAGATGTGTTTTCCCGCATCCACTCTGTCCTAAAAACATCAGCCAATTGCAAGGCATATGTTCTGCAAAATTGTTTTTACAATCCTGGATGTAATTCACTGCCATTTTTTTGATTGCTTCCTGCCAAGGATCAGATGCAACGAAATCATTGATTCGTTTATTCAACAAATCTTTTAAACCACTGTTCTTTTTGTTCTTCTCAATCCATTCACTGCGATAGCTTGACAGTTTCTCACAGTCATTTCTTTTTGAACAAAATACCTTGGTTGCAGCTACCAAGTATTTCCCGTCATAATAAGCTGGCTTTTCCCAAATACCACATGCACCGGCTGCCATGCATTTATCACAATTGCTTTGGCAATGTTTGCTTTTAAGATATTTCTCATTATTCGCATCATTTTGTTTTTGGATTATTTCACTAACTGACTGCATTACATTTTCATCCCTTTCGCAATCACAAAATTATTTGTTTTTTGTTTAGGTGCTACACTGTTCAGATAAATTTCAAATTTAGAACCAAACAACGTGTCAGGCCTTAGATACTTGTTCATTTTTGTATCGTTTAACCAATCATAAGCTTTAACATCAATCACAAGCTTAAATTCTTCTAATCTGAATCCCTCATTCCATCTAGCCCGAATCTTTTCTCTAGCAATGCGATTAGTATGTTTGTAATGCTTTGAACATTTAGAATTCAAGTAGTCAATAATTTCAACATAAGGGATTGTTTCTGATGCTGATAAATCAGTGTCGTCGGAACTTTCTTTTATATTTCTTTTATTAACTGTGTTACTAACTGTGTATATAACTGTCTTAGATTGGTCATTTTTGACCATTGTACATTGGTCATTTTTGACTATTCTACAATTGCCATTTTCGACCGTTCGATTAGTCACTTTTGACCAATCGATACTTAAAGCACTTTTTAACTTTTGTCCTACTTCTCCAAACGCATACCAAGTTGTATGATTCCATGGATTTTCGTTATAGTTTCCCTTGACTAACAAGCCCAGTTCAACCATTTTATTTAAGATTCTTTTTATCTTTTGAACATTCCAATACGGGAACATTTTATGCAGTCCTTCATATGTATTGAATGTCCAATATTTCCCATCCTGGAAGTTGTAATTATTTGCTTCGTTCTTGCTGATCCAAAAACAAAACATATCGAACATGATAGCTATTTCAACTCCATATTCATTCGCAATTTCTGCATCAAAACTATGTTTCATACTATCCTCAAAATAAAGATATTTCCTTTATTCTCTTTCTATTCCTTGTATTACTTTTAGGTAGAATCACAAGCTCATAAAGCCTTCCATCCACCTGATAAAAACGATATGCTGCACCCATGCAAGAAATGTTTTTTCTTTGTACAAGTACAGCAGTTATTCCATATTCTTCAAACATATAAACTGCATCAGGAACTACTTGTAGAACCTCATATGATGCATCTTGAATTTGAATAACATCACCTGTATTAACATTAGTAGCTTCTTTCATTTGTTTCTCCCGTCTTGTATAATTACCTCGAAAAGAGGTATATTTATGAATTTAAATGTAAAAATAAATCAAAACACAATGTCTACAATCATTTCTGTTGTTTCTGTCACCGCTTCACTTATAACAGCTGTAGTTGCTCAATGGCATTCAAGAAAAATGCGTAAAATAGATATTGAAGAATCTCATTACCAGGACAACATAGCTTTCAAAAGAAACCTATATATGAATTATCTAAAGTACACCGGAACATATTTATCCAAAAGAGATCCAAATGATAAACATTTATATCAAGAAAGCTATTATCAGCTTCTTGGATATGCACCACAAGATATTTGTTCCGTTTTAATTGAAATCAATGATGACATTGAGAAAAAAGGTTCACAATGTACCATTGCAAAACAAAAGCTGCCTAAAGTTGCATCTTTAATCAAAAGAGAACTTCAATCCTTTGACTAGAAACTAATATGTATTGTTAGAGATCCGTTTGGATTTGAAGTGTAATAAGCGTTTATAAACGGATATACAAAACACATGAATATCGTCCACCATGTTTGTATTTTGCAGTTTTCATAATGCAATAACATATAAATCAAAGACGGAATTGCAACACCGTAAAATATAAACATATAATTCCAAGTAAACATATTTCTACACACCTTTCTGCTTCACACTGAAAGAAACACATGACATAGTCCAAATGCACATGCATGTCCATAGAACCAAAATTTAAAATATTGGACTACATGCCTTTTTAAATCATCATCATAGAGTTCAGTTTCAATAAACTCTAAAATGAGTGCAATTGTAATTGTTACCATCCATCCAATATCAACGGCAATTTTTACATTCATTACATCACCTGCTTTCTTGAGTATGTGATGTTTTTTTATCTTTTAACTTTGTCACAATTTCCTCTATTGGTTCTTGTATCAGGCTTAAATCATATTGATCCAAGATTTTTAAATCACATAGATACGTTATTAAATCGTACCAACTTCCTATTCTTGAAATCACTTCTAATTCATCCATTGTTAAATCGAAACAATTGGATACAAGATAAGGAATATTGTCTGCATAATATGTAATACTATGAATTCCTTTATCTTCTTCATTCAATTTCTCGTAGATTTCTTCTGTTTTTAAATCAATAAAAACCCTTCCAATTACATCAAACGGTTCTCTGTAACATTGTGGTTCATGTTCCTCACACTTAGTTTTCTTTTTCCTGAAAAACATCTTTACCTACTTCCTTTTCGCATAACTCAATGATTCAAGATTCTGCTTCTTCATTTTCCTTGTTGTGCGGACATATATTCTTGTAGTTTCTAAACTAGAATGGCCCAAAATGTCAGCCAATTCAGCAATGGCATTTTCACCATTCTGCATCAAATACTGAATCGCAAACAAATGCCTGAATGCATGAGGATGTACTTTACCAAGCTTTATTCCTCTGCATTTACCAGCAATCATCTTTAAGTCTCTAGACAATACACGAGCATTTACAGGGCTTTTCTTATCAGAAGATGTAAATATACACCCTTCTTCAATTTTGTTGTCCTTGCAGTATTTAAGGAGCTCTCTTCGCAAGTCTGAACGTAGAATGATTCCTCTACCTTTTCCTTTGTTCATAACATACACATTATCATCCGTTACTGCTTCTACAGTGAAGAACTGTAGTTCGCTCAAACGAATGCCCGTATACCCAAATACCTTCATGATCTCGTATAAGTCCATACGATTGATTTCTCGGGCTTTTTTCAATAGCCTTTGAAATTCATTAGGCTCTAGAATATCATCCAAAGAATCGTCTTTTTGGACTCTTACGTTCTTCAATAAATTCTTTGAATAATATTTTTTAAGTTTCAGGAAATTAAAATCATCATCTGAATCAATGATTTCGCTATATTTAATAAATTTATTAATTATCACGATATAGTTGTTAACTGTACTGATTTTATAATCATGCAGCAGTTTATCTTTAACACCAACTATATCGGACTTTTGTATTTCACCATCAGGCAATGAGTTAACAAACAAAGTAGCAACATGCTTGTATTTACGAATGGTATTCTTACTTTTCTCATCCGCTGTTTCTTCTTCAATAAACCCGTCAATTTTTGTTTGTAACTCATCCTTAGTCATATTACTTAACTACCTGGATGATTGTTGTAACCAAAATCTTAGTAGATAAGAACACACATACATTAAGCGCAAGTAAAGCGATATTAATGCATGTACATGCAACTACATAATTCTTTGGCTTAGGTTTCTCTTTAATGAGAAACTTGTCATCTAACTTATTGATCTCATACTTATCGAAATCGGGAATCACCCAAGTTTCCTTCTCTTTTTCTTTTGTCATTTTATATCTCCTTATATAATAGTGATTGGAGGTGAAAAGAAATGTCTGATTTAGCAATTCAAATCCACAAATTTGTCCTAGCAAACAAATATGGTGACGAAGATTTTAGCAACTTCGATGATGTAAAAGAAGCATTCCCAACTCATTCAGAAATGCAAATAAAGAAAGCACTTCATGAATTAGCAAATGCTGGTTACATAGATTCAGTCGCAAAAGCTGATGGATGTGATTACTACGTTTTCCATGTCTTAGGCTAAATCACTTACAAGCGGAGCCTTTATAAGCTCTGCTTTTTTCTCATTTCATTGGCTTGTCTCATCGAAAATGCCTTATTCATTTTTTCTTTTCTTTTCACTAAAATCCAATCCTTAGCCAATGCATCTTGTGGATTAATATACCAGCAGATCATTACATCCCCTGGAATATAACAACCATAACCATACTTCAATTCTTCAAACGGGACTAAATAACCATTAAATTGATTAATACGTGATTTCTTACGTACCATTCCCATTTTTCTTTTCTTTGCCAGCTTAGTGGCTTTAATAATATTCATTTTTTATTTCTCCTTTTAGAAACTGTGGTATAATAATCATGTGGTTAATTTAAGCAGGGCTCACTACCCTAGCACTCTTGTCCAAGAGTGCTTTTTATTTGTTCCTTCCAAATGTCATTAAGCGCACTTTTTGTCTCAGGAAAATACTCAACAAAGATTGGAGTGGGAACTGCAAGAATCTTTCCTAGCATAGTGTCTCGATATGATCCTTCAAACATTTCACCCTTTTTATTTTTTTTCTTGCGTAGATTATGTAAAATCTTTCTAGCCTGTGTATCTTTTACAGGTAAAACAAGCGTCACATCTCTAACAGTCACATATGCTTTCATTTTTCTTCGTTCTCCTTTCCTTCTGAGCCTTTTCTTTTGCTCTGAGTCAAAATACACGCGATATACCCTTGGTCATACTCTTCAATGTCATAACCCATCTTCTCAAGCTTTTCCAAGGTTTCTTTGACATTTTCATCAGCTGACATCACATCCCTCCTTCCTCGTGTCTTACATACACATTATAGTGGCTTATAGCCACGTTGTAAAGGTTTTTGTGTCTTAAGTTTACTTTTTATTTTTGCATTGCTATAATACATTTAAAGAGGTGAATTGAATGGATGATAATATCGGTTTTAGAATAAATAAAGTTAGATCACAATTGAACTTAAGCATGGAAAAATTCGGCAATAAAATCGGTATTTCTAAAAGTTCTGTGAATAAATTAGAAAAAGGAATTAACCAGCCTTCAGAACAAACTATAAAATTAATTTGTAGTGTATATAACGTTGACTATGCATGGTTAACTCAAGGTGTTGGAGAAGATATTTTTATTTCCATTCCTGAGTCAAAGATAGATCAAATCATGGAAGATTATGGCTTAACTGAAAAAGAACGGCCACTTGTTCGAGGATATTTGGAAGCGCCTGAAGAAGTCAGACAACAAGTTGCTGATTATTTAAATTCAATTGTCGAAAGAGAAATAGCAAGAAGAGAAAAAGAAAAGAACAACAAATAGGTTGTTCTTTTTTGGTTAGATTTATTGTATGATTAACATATGAAATGGAAAGCGTTTACTTGACGTAAACAAATGAGGGTTAAAAAATGAAATTATTCAAAACTATTGGGGTTGCTATGCTTGCAATTTCTATATGTACAGGCTGTACAAACAATACCAGCGACAATTTAAATTCTACAGACGAGCTTGAATTAAGAAAGTTTGATATTGATTCAACGACAGAATACAAAGTTGCAGATATTAAATTCAAGATACCTGATTACTTTGATATGGAAGATACTGACGATCCCGACATAAAGCATTTTTTTGATAACAATTCAAAACTACCAATACTTTCTTTGCAAAAAGGAGATGGTACATTAAGTGATGACACAATAGACGAATATATCAACGACTTTGTAAATTCATCAGATGGTGCATTTAATAATTTTACAAACTTTACTTCTGTAGCAGAAAAAACAAAAATCTCAAGGATACCTTATACTCGTGTATATGCAGATGGTGATATTGTTTTAAAAGATAATAGTAAACTAAACACAGATTTAACATTTTATTTTATATCAAACAATAAAAAAGATAAATTTGTTGTATTTATGTATATTCAATATGATGGTCTAAAGTATGATTACGAATACATGGTACATCAAATAATACAGAATATTGAAGTTACTGACAAAAAAAGCACTGACGAAAAAGAAGATACAACTAACGATACTTCTAATTCAACAACAAATTCTTCCGACAATTCATCTGATACACCTACAACAACTCCAAGCACATCTACTCCATCTCCAACAACAGGAGAAAAAAATGCACTAAGAACTGCAAGAGAATATTTAAATTTTTCTGCATTCTCTTATACAGGATTAATTAAACAACTAGAATATGAAGGTTATTTAACAGAAGAAGCCACTTATGCAGCAGATAACTGCAACGCAAACTGGAACGAGCAGGCCGCTAAATCAGCAAAAGAATATTTAGACATGTCGTCATTCTCTCGACAAGAATTAATAAATCAATTAATTTATCTTTACCATTACCTATTACTACAGGATTAATTTTTTCATATATTATTTTAATTTCATTATTTAATAAAATAACTCGATATTCATTTTTTACATTATAATAAGGACATAAACTAATTGAAAAATTATATTTTAATAAATAATTATATATTTTTTTTAATTTATTTTTAGTAGTAATATGATATACTCCATCGCCACATGTACCATTATTAACTTTTAAAATAACATTTTTATTATATTTTAAAAATAAATCATAACAATATTTAAAACTATTATAGTTTTTAGCATAAGAATTATGATTATTTGGTCTAAATAAAATATGATGTTTACAAACTTTAATATTTAAAGAATTTAATAATTCATATGTGGCATATTTATCATCTAAGATTAACCCTAAAGAATGACTATTTAAACCAAATTTATAACCATTTATATACCTAATTTTATTATCTTTTGTTAATTTAATTATTAAATCACACGATAATACTTCATATGATAAATTATTTTCTAATGCTATTTGTTTTATTATTCTTTGAAGATTTTTCATAAAGCACCTACAATAAATATAAAATAATTCCACTTACTATTGATATTAAATAAGTTAAAATTAAAATATTTATATTTTCTTTCATATTTTTATTTGATTTAAATAATATAATTATAGCTATACCACTATTAACTAAAAGTCCAGAAATTAATGATGCAAAATCAATTGCATTTTTTAAATATAATTCTGTAAGAAGAATACTAGATCCACAATTAGGAATAAGTCCTATTAAACTTGTAATAAAAGGACTGAAAATACTATTTTTAAGTAATAGTTTTGATAAATAATTATGACCTAAATATTCAAAAATAATATTCATAATAAAAGTTATTACCAAAATAAATAAAAATGTTTTTAAAGTATGAATAATTGTAGAAACAAATACACCCTTTTCACAATGACAGTTTTCTTCATTGCATATATGATAATCTAAATTATTTATTTTTTTCTTTTTCCTTATAATAAAATCTATTATTATTCCACAAAACATACCAATAAATATTTTTATAATAAGAATTTTAAATATTAAATTAATATCAACATTATGTGATAATAAAACAGGCAACATCTCATCACTAGTAGATAAATAAATAGCTATAAGCGTTCCTAAACTAATTATTCTTGTTACATATAAATTAGTAGCTAAAACACTAAAACCACATTGAGGAAAAGCTCCAAATAAGCTTCCTAAAACAGGCCCATATTTGTTTGACTTTGTAATTATTTTTTGAGTTTTATTACTTAATTTATGCTCTACTAATTCAATAATTAAAAAGGCAATAAATAAAAATGGTAATAGTTTTATTCCATCTATTAAAGTATCTTTTATAATATCTAACATAAAATCATCTCCACTTAATAAGCATTTATAATTATATAAATATTCAAAAAGAAAGTCAAGCAAACTTTCTTTAAAATCAATTCATTAATTTATTAATTTCTTTATTTCTTCAAATGCTTCATGTTTCTTTTTATAATTTTCAAAATAAGCATTAAATTCTTCATCTGTTAAATATCTAACTTCTTTTATTTCTTCTTTATCTTCTTTAGGTTTTTCTTCATAATCTAATTTTTTTATTATTTTATTTGCTAAATATTTTATAAGTAATGTTATAAACCATAATAAATATACTGTTGTATTAGCTTGAATTAATACCATTAATGTTTCATTATTATATATTGATGTTTTTTCAAATATATCAATATTTCCTTTTACTATAATATCAATAGATAAAACAAATAATAAAACTGATATAGTAAATAACATTACATTACTAATTACTATAAATTTAGATTTTTCTTTTCTTAAAATCATTTTTACTAAAATAAGTATTCCAATAATCATTAAGCATAAATACGCAATAATACTTGGAAAGTATAAATAAGTAAATAATTTAGTTACTAAATTATCAAAAAATTTAGTAAATGAACTACCATAGTTAAATATAATTAATATAAATGATATAAAATATAAAACTGTTACAATTATTTTTAAATTTCTATTATTTGATTTTTTAGATAAAACAAGAGTTAATGTAGCTGCGATTAAAAGAAATAAAATTATAACAAAAAAAGGTGAAGATGAAATTAGAGAAAAAAGTAATTTTATTCTTTCAAAAAATGTTATATCTTCCATAATTTTCATCTTCCCTTCTTTTATTCTTTATTTATTAATTCTGCAATTACAACAGTTTGTTTATTTTTTGTCCCCCAAGTACATGTAACTAATGCTAAACTTGTTACATCATTATTTCGATAAATTGAAACATAACCAGTTTTATTAACTGTATATTTTTTTGTTACTTTATATGTATACTTTTTATTTTTATAATTGACATAAATTAAATCATTATTTTTTATATTATCAAGATGTTTAAAGTAACAATTATAACATGTACCATTATGTGCTGCTAAAATGAATAAACCTTTATCTACATCAGGATAACTTGATTCTTTCATTATTTGAACATTATAATTCACATTATTATAAACAGAATTTTTATCAACAAGCCCTTTTTTAATATTTATACTGGGTATTTCTATGTATCCTATATAGTTATATGAAGGCCTAGTTGGTTTTGGTTTTGGTGGTGTTACTGGGGTTTCGTTAGGAGTGTCATTATTATTTATGTTTAAATCTTCATCGCTATCATTTAAAACATCATCACTAACATCTTTATCAGGATTTATAATAACTGAATTATATGTTAGTTTTATTCTCATTTCTTGATAAACATAATCTTTTTTAGATAAGAAATATTCCCAACCGATTATTATTATACCCAAAATAATTAATACTACTGATAAAACTATTACCTTTTTTCTAGCATTCTTTTCTTTTTCCATATTTAAAAGTTAAATAACTTCCTCCACCTATTAATAAAGTTCCTACTACAATTAAAACTACTTTCATTGTTTTTCCAGTATCAGGTACATCAATTGGTTTTTCATTATATATTGTAATTTCATTATCTACACTTTTATAATACTTAGATATTTCACTTATTATTGTTACAACACCATTTTCATCAACACTAAACTCTAATACAATTGGATCATTTTTATATCCTGTTGGAACTTTAAGTTCTTTTAAAATATAAGTCCCAGCTTCAAGTTCTATTCTATAAGGAGTCTTTGTTGAAGTCCATTTAATAACTTCAACTTCTGTTTCACCAGTTTTTTTAATAAGTACTAATTCTGCTCCTTCAAGTTCTTTATTTGTTGTTATATCAGCTTTTGATATAGACACTTTTCTTGTATCATTTTTAATTGTCAAAACATTATCATCTAAAGTTACATAATCATTTTTACTATTTAAAGTTATTTTACCTTTATTATCTACTTTAATTTCAATTGTATCAAATAGTTTTTGATAACCCGTTGGAGCAACTACTTCTGTTATTATATATTCACCTGGTTTTAAAATTAAAGTTTTATTATCTTTAGTGATTTCAATTTCTTTATATGTTTCTTTTGTTTTTTTATCTAAAATATTAAACTTAGCATTTTCTAGTTCTTTTGAACCATCAATATTAGTTTTATTTATAATAAGTTTTATTCTTTTATTTTCAAAATTACTTTTATAATACGCATTATCTTTATCAATAATAACTGTTTGAGATTCCGCAATTACATAACCTTCTTCAGGATTTTCAACTTCTACTATTTTATATTTTCCATATGGAAGATTTTGAAAAGCAGCCTTTCCTTCTTTTGTTGTTGTTTGAATTCCTACTAAATTACCATAAATATCTTTTGCTTCTTCTTCATTATTGCCATTAATAAAATATAAGCTAAACTTAACGCCTTCGATAGGTTTTTTAGTATCAGCATCTACTTTTGTTAATACTATTCCTCCTGCTTCAAGAGTATTTTTGACAATAGCTTTAACTTCTTCATTAGGAAGAACTTTAACATTTGTAGAATCACCTGTTATAAAAGCATTATTTCCTATTTTTATTTGAACTAAATTATTTTTCAAATTAGTTACATCTTCTGTTAATGTATAATCACCAGGAGTTAAATTATCCCAAGTATATGATGTATTACATGAAAATTCTTTTGTTACATTATTTAATGTTATTTTAAATTTTTGATTATTTGTTATATAACCTGTACATTCTTTTGTAACAGTTACTTTACCAGGTTTTAATGAATTTGTTACTGTTACTTCACTTGTTTCATTTGCTTTTACTGTAACTGAAGAACTTGAATATTCTACATTATATTTACTATCTGGATTTATTTCTTTAATTGTATAATTCCCTACAGGTAAATCAAAAGTAACATTTCCACCACATGAAACATCTTTAGACTCAGATAAAACATTATTTTTATATATTCCTATTTTAAATGTTCCAGATACACCTGTTTTACATACTTTATTAACTTTAACATTACCTTTTTTTAATGAATTAGTAAATGTTGCTATTTTACTTTCACCAGAAGTTAAAGTTATCTCTCCTTCAGTATCATATAAAACATCTTCTCTATCTTCTTTTTCTCTTATTAAATATGTTCCAGTTGGTAAACTACTTCCAAAAATAGCTTTTTCTTTTTCCCCACATGATATTGTACCTGTTTTATAAATACTACCATTTTTTACTAATTCAACAGTAAATGTACCAGTTAAACCATTATTACATACCTTAGATACATATATTGTTTGAGATACAGGTTGATAATATGTTTCAGTAGATAATGTTACTACTTTTTGATAAGTTTGATAACTATATTCAGTAAGTAAATATAAAGTTCCATTAGAACATGCATTTAATATTTCACTATTAGAGGGACTACATGAAATTTTTTTTGGATTATTTTCCATTATATCCCAAATATTATGTTGGGTAGTTGCATAACTTCCTGTGTTTGGATTACTACAACTATAGTAACATGTTCCAGTAGTTTGATAATCATAAAATGTACTGCTTCCACCCCATGTATGATTTGGAAATTGCTTTCCACATTGACTGCAAAAATAATCATTTCCATATTCATCACCTATTTGTATTACACCTGTAGCGTAACCATGACAATTATAACTATTTGTTCCGTTATATTCATACCCTTTAATACCACCATAATTTCTTAATGATATTGCAGATACATTAAAATAACATGTTAAAAACACAAAAATAAATATAAATATATATGAAAATATTTTCCTCATAAGTTTCACCATCCTATATCATAATTAAATTATAACATTATAAAAAAAAATAGTAAATACTATTTAACAACAATATTTACCACTTTTCCTTTTATTACAATAACTTTTACAATTTCCTTATCAAGTATATGTTTTTTTACATTTTCTTCGTTTAAAGCTTTTTCTTTTAAAGATTCTTCATCTATATCTTTTAATACATTTATTGTACTTCTTAATTTACCATTTACTTGTACTGCAATAATTATTTCATCTTCATCTAATTTACTTTCATCGTAAGTAGGCCAACTTGATTTATATATTTTTTCTCCAAGATTACAAATTTCATTTAATTCTTCAGTTATATGAGGACATATTGGATTTAATAACATTAAAAATGTACGAAAATCTTTTTTAGTAATTTTACCTACTTTTTCAAATTCATTTAATAAAATCATAAGTGAACTAACTGCTGTATTATATTTTATATTATCTATATCATCAGTTACTTTTTTTATTGTTTTATTAATTAAAATTTCAAGACTTTCAGTATATGAAAAACTATCTATTAAATTATCTTTCATACGATATACTCTATCTAAAAATCTTTTACATCCTTTTAAACCTGATTCATTCCATACTGCTTCTTTTTCATAATCTCCGATAAATAATTCATAACATCTTAAACTATCAGCACCATATGAATCTACCATAACATCAGGATTAACAACATTACCTCTACTTTTACTCATCTTTTCGCCATTATTACCTAGAATCATTCCATGAGCAACACGTTTTTTAAATGGTTCCATCGAAGGAACAAGACCTTCATCATATAAAAATCTATTCCAAAATCTTGCATATAAAAGGTGCCTTGTTGCATGTTCCATACCACCATTATAATAATCAACCATACCCCAATATTTCATTACATCATAAGAAGCAAAAGCTTTGTCATTTTTAGGATCCATATATCTTAACCAATACCAAGAAGATCCAGCCCAGTTTGGCATTGTATCTGTTTCTCTTTTAGCAGCACCACCACATTTAGGACAAGTTGTATTAACAAAACTATCTATCCTAGAAAGTGGACTTTCCCCATCATCTGTTGGTTCATAAGAAGTAACATCAGGAAGTGTTACTGGTAAGTCTTCATAAGGAACACCTACCCATCCACATTTTGGACAATTAATCATTGGGATAGGTTCTCCCCAGAATCTTTGACGAGAAAACACCCAGTCTTGTAAACGATAATTAACTTTTCTTTTTCCAATACCTGTTTCTTCAAGATAATCTATCATCTTTAAAATTGAAGTTTTTTTATCAGTAAGACCATTTAAGAAACCTGAATTAACCATTTCACCATCTAAAGTATAAGCTTCTTTTGTTATATCTCCACCTTTTATTACTTCTACAATTTTTATATTAAACTTTTTAGCAAAAGCATAATCTCTTTCATCATGAGCTGGAACAGCCATAATCGCACCAGTTCCATAATTAGTTAAAACATAATCACTAATCCAGATTTCAATTTCCTCATTATTAACAGGATTAATCGCAGTTAAACCATCTAATTTAACTCCTGTTTTTTCTTTAGTTAAATCTGTTCTTTCAATTTCAGTTTTCTTCTTTGCTTCTTCTTGATACGCTTTAACTTCTTCAATATTTTTAATTAAATCTTTGTACTTATTTAACATTTCATGTTCTGGTGATACAACCATAAATGTTACACCAAATAAAGTATCAGGGCGTGTTGTAAATACTTTTAAAGTATCATCCACTTCCTTAAGTTTAAATAAAACTTCAGCGCCTTCACTTTTACCTATCCAATTTATCTGAGCTATTTTAACTCTATCAACAAAGTCAGTCATAGAAAGACCATCAAGTAATTTATCAGCATATAAACTCATCTTCAACATCCATTGAGATTTAAGTTTCTTTTCTACTTTTCCCCCACATCTTTCACAAACATTTCCTTCACTTTCTTCATTAGATAAACCAATTTTACAATTAGGGCACCAATTTATTTCTTTTTCTGCTTTATAAGCCATTCCTTTTTCAAAGAATTTTAAAAATTGCCATTGTGTCCATTTATAATAATCTTCATCTGTTGTTGAAAACTCCCTACTCCAATCAAAAGATATTCCAAGTGATTTTATTTGACGTTTAAATGTTTCAATATTTTGTTTTGTAGCAATTTTAGGATGAATATGATTTTTTATTGCATATTGTTCTGTTGGAAGTCCAAAAGAATCCCAACCAATTGGATATAATACATTAAACCCTTGCATTCTTTTTTTTCTAGCCATTGAATCAAGCGCAGTTTGACTTCTTACATGTCCTACATGAAGTCCAGCCCCACTTGGATATGGAAACTCTATTAAATAATAATATTTAGGTTTATCACTATTATTTTCACAAACAAAAGCTTTTTCATTTTCCCAAATATCTTGCCATTTCTTTTCTATTTTTTTAAAATTATACATCTTTAACCATTCCTCTTTTCTTATAATAAACTCTAATAATATAAAAGCCAAAATATGTTAATCCAATAAGAAGGACAAATCCTACCAATATTTTTAAAAAGATACTTTTAACAAAAAATGTTGTTAAAACTGTTATAGGAAGTACTATAGAAAACATAAAAGTAATCTGCTTTAATAACTTTTTATAATTAACTTTTTTCATATCTAAATTAGCCATTCTTACTAAAAGTTTTACTTCTGGTAAATTAACTTTTTCTTTATCACTATATTTTGCTTTAAATCTTTTCGTAGCAATAAAATAATAATACAAAAAAATTATAATAAAAAATAATATAAATTGAATCACATATTCCATAAATACACCTTCTTTATAAGGTTTATTATAATAAAAAAAGTAAAATTATTCAAGGGATGTTAAAAAATAATTTTACTTGAAGTAATAAATTGTTTATTTTATAATATTTATTGGTGATATTATGTTTAAAAATTCAAACACAAATAAAAGATATTATACCTTAGATTATTATTATAAACAAAGATATGGTAAAAAAGTATTTAAAGTTAGTTTAAACTTAAATCTTACATGTCCTAATATTGATGGTACAAAAAGTTATGGAGGATGTATTTATTGTAAAAATGGCAGTGGTGAAGATAAAAACTTAAGTTTAAAAGAACAATTTATTAAAGTTAAAACACTTCTTCATAAAAAATGGCCTGATGCTAAATATATTGCTTATTTTCAAGCTAATTCTAATACATATTGTTCTGTTAATTTCTTAAAAGAAAAAGTAGATGAAGTTTTAAGTTATGATAATGTATGTGGAATTAATATAGCTACAAGATGTGACTGTATAAAAGATGATATGTTAGAATATTTAAAAGAATTAAATAAAAAAACTGATTTAGTAATTGAACTTGGTCTTCAAACAATAAAAGATGAAACAAGTAAACTTATTAATAGAGCTCATACTTTAAAAGAATTTGAAGATATGTATAAAATTTTAAAAGATAATAATATTAAAGTTGTTGTTCATATAATAAATGGTTTACCTTATGAAACAAAAGAAGATATGCTTAATACTGTAAAATATTTAAATAATTTAAAAATAGATGGTATTAAAATTCATATGTTACATATTTTAAAAGATACCCCTTTAGAAAAACTATATAAAAAGGAAAAATTCCATGTCTTAACAAGAAAAGAATATGTTGATATTGTATGTGATCAACTTGAATATTTAAACGAAGATATCGTTATAAATAGAATAACTGGTGACCCTCACGAAGAAGATTTAATCGAACCTTTTTGGTTACAAAAAAAATTTTGTGTTTTAAATGAAATAGATAAAGAATTAGTAAAAAGAAATACATACCAAGGAAAGAAGTGTTAACTACACTTCTTTCTTTATTTTTCTTGTTTTTCTTCACTTATATTATCTAAATCTTCATTTATTTTATTTAATAAGTATTTTATCTAATTCAAATGCTCTTTTAGATAAGTTCTTAACACTCAAATATTTAATAATTATACTTATTAACAATTTTGAAACTTTCCGCAGGATTTCACCTTGCAGGGAAGAAAGATCATAACCCAAGTGTATATGGTGAACTTGAAGTTCCATTTCCTCCGGTGATTTTAGCGGAAGATATTAGATATAGGACTGGCCGAACAGCAAACTGGTCGGCGATGACATAGAAGTCGCTGCGGTACACGCCCCCACCTGAACTGACATAGAACGCACTGCTACTATTGCTGGCATCCTGAGGCAATATCCACTCACTAACCTTTATATTGTATAACCAGTTATTGTTTTTACATGTAGCATTATCATAATTAACAAGTGTTTGCGTACACTCATCACTTGCTGCATAGCCATAGTCACTGGCATACATAAGAGCGACCTTTCCTATAAAGTTATTTGAATTTGATCCATTATAATATGTACTTCCGTTTATTTTTCTTTCATATTGGTACATTACATCTTTTTGA
>OHBM01000695.1_pt1 | contig 26619 bp, 22 predicted proteins | sample 1577251 | NCBI WGS metagenome assembly OHBM01 (sample SAMEA3541557, study PRJEB24748) | human gut metagenome | biome: human gut; feature: human-associated habitat; material: faeces | place: China | collected 2012 | reverse complement strand
TTCATTTTATGTGAGAAGGAGAAATTATGGAACAGTATTTAAGAGTTGGAGTTATTACAAACTCTCATGGAATAAAAGGAGAAGTTAAAGTATTTCCTACTACAGATGATATAAAAAGATTTGATTATTTAGAAGAAGCTGTAATTGATACGGGAAAAGAATATATAAATGTAAATGTAACAATGATAAAAACGACAGGGCCAGGGGAGTAAAGAAATGAGCAACTATAAAAAATTAGAAAACAAATTAAAAGAATTAATGAGTAAATATGAGCATGATGAATATATAGAATCAAGAACAAGAAAAAATGATGGTTTAAAAATGGCGCCAGATGGTGTTGATATGGCAGAAGCTATTGATTATGATGCAGAACAGCTATATGAAAAACTATTGAAAGAAAAACAACAAAATGGACAAGATGATAGTCAACAAACTCAACAAGGCAATCAGCAACAAAGTAGTAGTGGTAATCAAGGTGGAAATAATCACCAACAATCTCAATCACAAGAACAGAGTGGTGGTGAATCTGGGAAAAATTCACAAAAAGAAGACAAATCAAAACAAGATGTTGGCCATGATACTCACAGTATGTGGGAACAAACAGTAAAAAAACATAAAGAACAACAAGAAAAAAATAATAAAAAAGAGAGCTTATTAGATAAATTATTAGGAAAAGATAAAGAGAAAACTGAACTTGAAAAGAAACAGGAAGAACTTGAAAGTATGGGTGAAAAAGAATCCTTTAGAAAGAATCTTGAAGATAAGAAAAGAAAATTAGAAGAATTAAAAGTAGAAATTGCAAAGCAGGCATCACAAGTTGGAAATACATCTAATGGTGATATTAGAACTGTTAGTGATATAGGAATTGCTAAACCATTGATTGATTGGCGTTATGTTTTAAGAGAGACTACTAAGTATGATGTTGATTGGTCTTATAGAAACGCAACATTAGAAAATGGGGTAGTTACTGCTAATTTAGAGGAACAACCAATTTCTGAAACAGAAATTGTTTTAGATACAAGTGGATCAATAGATGAGGTATTATTGAGAAACTTTTTAAGAGAATGTAAGAATATATTGCAACATTCAAGATTAAAAGTAGGATGCTTTGATACAAAATTTTATGGATTCCATGATATAAGAACAGAAAAAGATATAGAAAATATGCAATTTGAAGGTGGAGGAGGTACAGACTTTGATGTAGCAGTAAGTGCTTTCTCAAGAAGAGTTGAAAATAAAATAATATTTACAGATGGCTGGGCTTCGATGCCAAGTACACCAATTGATGCAATATGGGTTGTATTTGGTGGCAGAGCAATTAATCCTGCAGGTGGAAAAGTCATTCATATTGATGAAAGGCAACTAGAAAGGTTATGTAATTATCAACAGATTAATGAACATAAGGGAAGAACAAGATAAAATTTAACCTTATAACAGTCAACTAAAAAAGTAAATGTTTATTTCTTTCTAGATTTCGATTATACTAATAGTGGGTGAGTGAAATGAAAAAATTAAATGAACTTTTTAATAATATAGATAGTAATTGTGAAGTGACAGGAATAAAAATAAACTCTAAGGATGTCAAAAAAGGAGATATTTTTGTCTGTACAATGGGTGTTACTGCAGATAGACATGACTTTATAGATGAGGCTATAGAAAATGGAGCATGTGCTGTTGTAGTATCTAAAGATGTAGGAGAAAAAGCTGTTCCTATAATAAAAGTAGATGACACTAATAGCTATTTAAGAGAATTGTGTTCCAAGTATTATGACTATCCTTATGAGAAAATGGAAATGATAGGGGTTACTGGTACTAATGGTAAAACAACGGTAGCAGAAATTATTTATCAATTATTAGGTGATGATTGTGCTTATCTTGGTACTAATGGACGTAAGTGGAAAAATAAGTCTTTACCGATGCGTAATACTACTCCTGATGTTGATAGACTTTACATGTATTTAGATGAATTTGTAAATGACAAGTGTAAAATAACAGTAATGGAAACGTCAAGCGAAGCTTTCTTTAGACATAGACTTGATGATATTAAGTACCATATTGCTATCCTTACTAATATAACAGAAGACCATTTGAATATTCATAAAACTTTAGAAAATTATATAGATTGTAAGTGTCAACTATTTAGACAAGTTAGTGAAGATGGCTATTCTATTCTTAATAGTATGGATGTAAACTATGAAAGAGTTTTACAAAATAGTAAAGGCACTGTTTTAACTTATGGTATGAATGAAAATGATACACTTTATATAAAGAATTATGAAGAACAAGGTAATAAGATGAAAATTACTTTTAGATATAATAATCAAGACTATACTGTTTTAAGTCCATTATTAGGTGAATTTAATGTCTTTAATCTTGCTCCTGCTATTTTAACTTGTCTTGCTAAGGGTATTAATATAGATGAAGTATTAAAAAGAGTAGAAAATTTAAATCAGATAGAAGGAAGATTAGAGGTTTTACCATTTACTGATAAATACATGATTATGTTAGATTATGCTCATACAACCGATGCTTTAGATAAGATACTTACATATTTAGATAAGATTAAGAAAAATAGAATAATTACGGTTACAGGATCTGCTGGGGGAAGAGAAAAAGAAAAAAGACCAAGTATGGGTAAAGTAGTTTTAGAAAAATCTGATTATGTTATTTTTACAATGGATGATCCAAGAGAAGAAGATGTTAATCAAATAATTGATGATTTAGTATCAGAATCAAATTTAACTAATTATGAAAGAATTATTGATAGAAAAGAGGCTATATATAAGGCTTTATCTGTGGCAGAAAAGGATGATATAGTATTTATTACTGGAAAAGGTAGGGATAATTATATGGCTCTTGGTAAGGAGTATCTTCCATATTCTGATTATGAAGTTATAAAGAGTTATTTTACTAATTAGAAGTGATGGTAATAATTACTATTGCCAATTATTTATCTAACTAGTAAAATGTTAATAGGTGATTAAATGAAAAAATTATTTATTTTTATTGATACTTGTCTAGTAATGGCTACTATTTTAACAGTTACAACAGTAGTACCAGATAGCAAATCGGTATCGGTGAAGAGATTAGATACTTTTGTTAATAGTAGTATAATAACTAAAGAAATAAAAGAAGATACTCCTACTGTAGAAGAAAAAGAAGAGGATAGTAGTAAAGAAGTAGTAGAAAAAGTTCAAGAAGAGAAAAAAGTAGTAGTTAATACTCCTAAAGAGGAAGAATCTATACCGGTTAGTAGTGATGATACCAATAATACTTCTACTAATAAGTATTATCAAGGAGAAGTCTTTACTGGTAAGATGAGTGGTTATGGATCTGATATTGGGACACATACTTCTTCAGGTTATAGAATAGATGAAAATAATATCACTTATATGGATAGTCAGTATAGGGAAGTACGTATTCTAGCAGGTGATAGAAAATATCCTTTTGGGACAATTGTAAGAGTATCAAATAGCAAGGAAGGTACTTTTGTTGGAATAGTACTTGATAGAGGACCGGATATTGGAAGAGATGAAGGTAAGAAGTTTGCTTTTGATCTTTTATATGCAACTAGTAGTGAGGCTAGAAGTAAAGGTACTAGTTTAAATGCTCAATTTGAGATATTGAGACTTGGTTATTAAAAAGGCAAAAAAAATTAGATGATGCCAATTTTGTAAATTCAGGGTAAAAACTATCCTGAATTTTTATATTTCAGGTATTCAAAATAGAAAATCACCTAAAATGTGAGCTGGAAATTTAAAAATTGGCTATTTGCAATTAAAAAGTGTATCTGTTATAGTAATCACACTCTAAAAAAGAAAGGAAAATTAGAAAATGAATGGTAACAAATTTATTAGTATTCTAGCAGATACAACCATGAAATATTTAATGAAAAAGAAGGAGACTAGAGACATCTATTTAGAACTGTTTAGTGATATAATCGGTATTGATTTAACTAACTATATTCTAGTAGATAATGAGTTAAACTCTGGTAATAATATTAAAGATTTAAGACTTGATTTACTACTTGAAAATGGTGATATATTAGTTAATATTGAAATTAATAATCAAATTGGCAAGTAACCTCAATTAAAAATCTAACTTATGCTTTTAGACTTGCTGGTAGTAGATATGAAAAAGGTAATAACTATTATGCTAAACAAGTGATTCAAATAAATCTAAACAGAGAAAAATTTATTAAGGGTACTGGCGTATTACTATATGAACTTAGAAATAAAAATTATGATTTAGTAAAGAAAGGGGTAAAAATCTATGATGTCTATCTAGAAAATTATAAGGACATTTGTTATAATGGTGACAATAAGAATGAGATGTTATTATCGATGTTAACTGCTAAAGATAATAATAGTCTTAAAAGAATAGTAAATAGTAATAAGGAAGGAATTGTTATTATGGAAGAGTTAGATAGACTAAGAAAAGATGATAAATTTAATGCTTATTATGATGCAGAGAAAGTAAATGAAATGACAAGAGAGACTGCTTACTTAGAAGGTATTGATAAGGGTAAACTTGCTGGTGAGAGAGAAAAACAAATAGAAATAGCTAGGAAGTTAAAAGCTTTATCTATGGATGATAATGATATTTCTAATGTAACTGGATTGTCTTTAGAAGAATTAGATAAAATAGTTAAAAAAATTTAAGTGATGCCAATTTTATAAATTTAGAGCATATGGTGACAATAAGAATGAGTTGTTATTATGGACGAGTTAGATAGACTAAGAAAAGATGATAAGTTTAATGCTTATTATTGTGCTGAAAAAGTAAATGAAATGAATAGAAATAGCTAGAAGCTTATTAAGTACAAATCTATCAAAAGAAGAAATAAGTAAACATACTAGTTTATCGTTAAAAGAGATAAATTTATTGTAATGTTTTCTTGAAATGACTTGAAAGATTAACTATTAAAATATTATACTTGATTAGTAAGGAAGGTAATACAAGATGAATGAAATAATTATTAAAGAAATGAGTAAAGACTTAAACATTAGTGAAAAACAAGTACAAACAGTTCTAACTTTACTAAGTGAAGGAAATACTATTCCATTTATTGCAAGATATAGAAAAGAAGCAACTGGAGCTTTAGATGAAGAAGTAATTAGAAAGATAGAGGAAGTATATGTTTATCAAGAGAATCTACTAAAGAGAAAAGAAGATGTTATTAGATTAATAGATGAGAAAAAGATGTTAACAGAAGAGTTAAAAAATGAAATTTTAGCTTGTCAAAAATTAGTAGAAGTAGAAGATTTATATCGACCATATAAAGAAAAGAAGAAAACTAAAGCAACAGAAGCTATTGCTCTTGGACTTGAACCTCTTGCTAAGATGATTATGACTTTTAAAGAGACAGGTAGTCTTGATAGTTTAGCTAGTAAGTTTGTTAATGATAAGGTGAAAACTATAGATGAAGCCCTAACTGGAGCTAGTTATATTATTGCTGAATGGATAAGTGATAATGCTTATTATCGTAAGTGGATTAGAAGTTTTCTATATAAAAATGCTTCACTTACTAGTAAGAAAAAGAAAAATAGTGTAGATGAAAATGCTACTTATACTATCTATTATGATTTTTCTGAACCATTAAAAGGATTAAAACCACATCGAATTTTAGCAATTAATAGGGGAGAAAAAGAAGGAATTTTAACTGTAAAACTTGATTATGATGAAGAAAAAATTATAGAGTTTTTAGAAAAGAAAATAATTAAGAGGGAATCTTTTGTTAATCCTTTAGTAAAATCTGCTATTAAAGATAGTTTAAAAAGATTAATTCTTCCTAGTGTAGAAAGAGAGATAAGAGCAGACTTAAAAGAAAAAGGTGAAGATAGAGCTATTGAAAACTTTTCATCTAATGTAGAACATCTTTTGCTTACGCCACCATTAAAAGATAAAGTCGTTTTAGGATATGATCCAGCTTTTAGAACAGGATGTAAATTAGCAGTACTTGATAAGACCGGTAAACCACTTGAAATAGCAGTTATTTATCCAACTGAACCCCATAACGATATAGAAGGTAGTAAAAAGAAAATATTAGAATTAATTGATAAATATAATATTGATATAATTGCTATTGGTAATGGAACAGCCTCTAGGGAAAGTGAAGCTTTTATTGCAGATACTATTAAAGATGCCAAAAGGAAAGTAGAGTATGTAATAGTAAGTGAAGCAGGAGCATCAGTTTATTCAGCTAGTCCTTTGGCAATTAGTGAATTTCCCTCTTTAACGGTAGAAAAAAGAAGTGCTATTTCTATTGGTAGAAGAATTCAAGATGCCTTAGCAGAACTTGTTAAGATTGATCCTAAAAGTATTGGGGTTGGATTATATCAACATGATGTACCCGAGAAAAAACTTGATGAATCACTAGGATTTGTTGTATTAAAAACTGTTAATGGAGTAGGAGTTAATATTAATACAGCAAGTAGCAGTTTACTTTCTTATGTATCAGGTCTAAATAAAAAAGTTATTAAAGAATTAATTGATACAAGAGATAAAAAAGGAAAGTTTAAGTCTCGTGAAGAATTACTAAAAGTTAAGGGAATGACTCCAAAAGTATATGAACAATCTATTGGATTCTTAAGAATAGTAGATGGTGATAATCCTCTTGATAAAACAAGTGTCCATCCAGAAAGCTATGAAAAAGTAGAAAAACTATTAGAATGTTTAAATCTATCTGTAAATGATTTAGGTAGTGAGAAACTAATTGAAGCTTTAGATAAAATAAATGAGGATGAGATAATAAAAAAACTTGATATTGATAAATATACTCTTGATGATATAATTTCTAGTTTAAAACAACCAGAAAGAGATTTAAGAGATAAGTATCCACAACCAGTCTTAAGAAGTGATATTCTACATATTGAAGACTTGAAAAAGGGTGAGAAACTACAAGGAACAGTACGTAATGTTGTCGATTTTGGTTTGTTTATTGATATTGGTTTAAAAAATGATGGACTAGCTCATATCTCTAAGCTTTGTAATGAGTATTTACGTCATCCATCAGAAAAATTTTCAGTAGGAGATATAGTTGATTGCTATGTTGATAGTATTGATTTAGAACATAAAAAAGTAGGGCTAAGCTTGATAGAAGTTTAGTCCTTTTTTCTAGATAAATAATATAATAAAACACAAGACTTTATTGTTAAAAAGTCATCAATTTGACAAAACTATACATATTTGCTACAATATAGATGTTCTTATTTGAAGGAGGAACTATGAAAAAAGCGAATAGGCTTAGCTTATCACTTGGATTCTTAGGAGTTTCAATGATAGGAGCCGCCATATTTTTACAGTATAGGTCTTTTCAAATAGAAAAGGAAAATAGTGTAATTTATGAAAAAGTTACTATGAAGGATTTATCTTCTGGTACAGTAGAAAAAGTAAGTCAAAAAGAAAATGAAAATAATAATATAGTAGAAGAGAAAGTTGAAAATCCTTTAACAAATGACAATACTCCTACTGAAGAGGTAGAAGTTCAAGATGAAGTTAAAGAGATAACTACTTATGAAGACGTCTCAACTACACCAGTTGATCCAATCGTTTATGATGGAATGACTCTAAATCAGTTAGCAGAAAAATTAAATAGAAGTTTAAAGTCAACAATAGCTGGGAAAGGTTACTTAATTGCTAGTTATTCTCTACAATTAGGTGTTGATCCTTATTTAGCTACCGCTATTATTTTACATGAAACTGGATGTAATAGTGGAATGTGTAGTAATCTAGTTCGTAGTTGTAACAATGTAGGTGGACAAAAAGGTGGACCATCTTGTGGAGGGGGAAGCTATAAAGCATATCCAACTCTAGATGAAGGTATTATGGGTTATATTGATAACCTATATAAAAACTATGTATCTAAAGGTTTAACTACAGCAAATGCTATGGGACCAAAATATGCAGCTAGTACCACTTGGGCTAGCCAAGTAAATAATTATATCGCGTTAGAAAAACAGGAAAAGCAGATAAAGCATTTTTAGAGATAATCCAGTCTATCAGAGAAAAAATTGATGATCTAAAAAATCGAATAGAAAAGAACGCACTTCTTCCTTAGATAGTTTTTCTTTAGATACTACTTTCTAATATAACATACCATTTATTAGGAGGGTATCTATGGAAAAGATTAGAATTGATGGGTTAAGTAAGGAAGAAGTAACTAGGTCAAGAGAAAAATATGGTAATAATGCTTTAGAGACTATTCATAGAGATACCTTTTTTAAACAATTACTTAGAAGTTTAGGTGACCCTATAATTCGTATTCTATTAATTGCTCTTGGAATAAAAACTGTATTTTTAATAAAAGACTTTGATTGGTATGAAACAGTTGGTATAGCAATAGCTATCTTTCTAGCTTCATTTATTTCTACTTTATCAGAATATGGTAGTGAGAAAGCCTTTGATAAGTTACAACAAGAAGCCTCTAAGACTAAAGCTAAAGTCAAAAGATTTGAAGGTATTATTAGTATTCCTATCGAAGAGATAGTTGTAGGGGATATTATTCTTTTAGAGTATGGTGAGAAAATACCAGCTGATGGCATCTTACTAGAAGGTAATTTAACAATTGATGAGTCATCAATTACAGGAGAAAGTAAAGAAATATATAAATATCCTTTTAGAAAAGGACTTAATCCTAAAGAGACAAATGAACTATTTAGAGGTAGTGTTATTTATCAAGGTACAGGTAAGATGTTAGTAACTAAAGTAGGTGTTAACACTTTCTATGGAAAAATAGCTAAAGAGTTACAAGATGTTCAGCCGGAAAGTCCACTTAAGTCTAGATTAAGACATTTAGCAACTATAATTAGTAGAATTGGTTATTGTTCAGCTTTCTTTGTTGCTTTGTCCTATCTATTCTTTTCCTTGGTTATTAATAATCAATTTAATATAAATAAAATAATTACCTATTGTAGTGATTTGTCTTTATTATTTGCTCATCTTTTATATGCTTTAACTCTAGCAGTAACGATGATAGTAGTATCAGTTCCAGAAGGATTACCAATGATGATAACTTTAGTTTTATCTAGTAATATGAAAAGGATGCTTAAAGATAATATATTAGTTAGAAAGTTAGTAGGAATAGAAACATCTGGTAGTTTAAATATATTATTTACGGATAAGACAGGTACGCTTACTAAAGGTGAACTTGAAGTAATAGGGATGATTTTAGGAGATGGAAAAGTAGTTAATAGTAATAAGATACTAATTAGTCATAAAAAATACTTAAGATTATTAGATGAATCTTTAATTCAAAATAATAGTTGCAGCTATGACAAAGTAACAAAAAAATTTATTGGTGGTAATGCTACCGATCAGGCTTGCGTAAACTTTATTTCTAATAAGAAACCAACTATCTTACCAAAGATAAAAGAAAAACCTTTTAATAGTAAAGATAAATATTCCAAGGTAGTAGTTAATGATAATGGAAATATCACTTATATTAAGGGAAGTCCTGAGTTATTATTAAAGAAATGTAGTAAGTATTTATCACTTGATGGTAGAGAAACAAGATTTATATCTTCTACTCTTTTAAAAAAATTAAATGAGTATACTAAGTGTGGTATTAGAGTTATTTTAACCGGTTATAGTAAGAATGATAGTGATGAAATTGTTCTTTTGTCTTTACTACTTATTAAGGATGAATTGAGAAAAGAAAGTAAAGGAGCAGTTAGTATTGTTCAAAATGCTGGTGTTCAAGTAGTAATGATTACTGGAGATAATAAAGAAACAGCTACTTCTATAGCAAGAGAAGTTGGTATTATAAAAAACAGTACCGATTTAGTATTAACTAGTACTGATCTTGCTAATATGTCTGATAGTGAATTAAAGAAAAACTTAAGAAATCTAAGAGTAGTAGCAAGAGCCCTTCCTCAAGATAAGAGTAGGCTAGTAAGAATTTCTGAGGAAGAAGAATTAGTAGTAGGGATGACGGGTGATGGAGTGAATGATGCCCCGGCTTTAAAGAAAGCTGATGTAGGTTTTGCTATGAATAGTGGTACAGAAGTAGCCAAAGAAGCAAGTGATATTATCTTACTTGATAATAATTTTTATTCAATTACTAAGGCAATTCTTTATGGAAGAACTATTTTTAAGAGTATTAGAAAGTTTATTATCTTTCAGTTAACTGTTAACTTCTGTGCTGTATTCTTATCAATTATTGGACCTTTTATAGGTGTAGCTACGCCAGTAACAGTTATTCAGATGTTATGGATTAATATGGTTATGGATACTTTAGCAGGAATAGCCTTTTCCTATGAAGCTCCTCTTCTTGAATATATGGAGGAAAAACCAAAAGATCGATATGAACCTATTTTAAATAATTATATGATACATGAAATAGTATTTATTGGTATTTATTCATCACTACTTTGTATTTTCTTTTTAAAGAGTCCTTATATTCATTCATTCTTTAGAACTGATATAAATGATAAGTATTTTTTAACTGCCTTCTTTGGACTATTTATTTTTATAAGTATTTTTAATAGTTTTAATGCTAGAACATCAAGGCTTAATATCTTTGCTAATCTATTTAAAAATAGAATGTTTATGCTAGTTATATTATTTATTGTAATAGTCCAGTTTATTCTTATTTATTATGGAGGCGAGTTATTTAGAACAGTAGGACTTAGTTTTAAGGAAATAGAAATTATGCTTTTTTGTGCTTTTTCGGTTATTCCTGTAGAGTTATTTAGAAAGATATGCTTAAAAAGAAAACATAAACTAGGTCATGTTTAAAATTCTTCCTTTTCTCGTAGTATATTTTAGTCATGTTCTATTGTTTACTAATAATTTATTTGTTACTATTAGTTCGGATACATTTGAATATCAGATGCTTTCCCTTCTATTATAATTAGAAGGGTGGTGCTACTTATGACAAAAAAAACAAAGTTTTGTTGTAATATTACTATTATTTATAATAATATTTACTCTATTATATAGATAAAAAAGCATCTGATTCAACTATTGTTGAATTCGGATGCAAACCACAAAATATGGGAAAGCATCTGATCTGCAAAATCAAATGTATCCTTTTTAATTATATGAAGTTTCCTTCATCTGTATACATTTTATCATAGAATGATGACTATAACAATTATTAATAAAAATTTGTATTTTTCTCGTATGAGCAATAATACTTTGCTTTTTATTCAAATATATAGTAAAATTAAGAAAGTTTGGGAGTGATTATATGTTACAAGTAAATAATGTTAGTTTGAGATTTGGAAAAAGAACTTTATTTGAAAATGTTAATTTAAAATTTGTAGATGGAGCTTGTTATGGATTAATTGGTGCTAATGGAGCAGGAAAAAGTACCTTTTTAAAATTATTAACAGGAGAGTTAGAAACTACTACTGGAGATATTACTACAGGAAAAAATGAAAGAATATCTGTTTTAAAACAAGACCATTATCAGTTTGATGATATGCGTGTTTTAGATGTAGTTATTATGGGAAATGATAAACTATATAAAATAATGAAAGAAAAAGAAGAGTTATATTCGCATACTGAGTTTACCGAAGAAGATGGTTATCGTTTAGCAGATTTGGAAGCTGAATTTTTAGATATGGACGGTTGGAATGCTGAAAATGATGCAGCTATTTTACTAAATAATTTAGGTATAAAAGATGAATATTATGATAAAAAGATGAGTGAAATACCAGTTAAGTTAAGAGTAAAAGTACTACTTGCATCTGCTCTTTTTGGTAATCCTGATATTTTATTACTAGATGAACCTACTAATAGTTTGGATTTAGATGCTATTAACTGGTTGGAAGAATTTTTGATAAACTTTCCTAATACTGTAATAGTAGTTAGTCATGATAGATATTTCTTAAATAAAGTATGTACCCATATTGTAGATATAGATTTTGGTAAGATGAAAATGTATATTGGTAATTATGATTTTTGGTATCAATCAAGTGAATTGGCTCTTAAACAAATGAAAGAATCTAATAAGAAAAAAGAAGAAAAAATTAAAGAACTACAAGACTTTATTGCAAGATTTTCTGCTAATGCATCTAAGAGTAAACAAGCAACATCAAGAAAAAAGATGCTTGAAAAAATTGAACTAGATGAGATTGTACCATCTTCTAGGAAGTATCCATTTATTGAGTTTAAGATAACTAAACAAGTAGGTAAAGAAATACTAAAGGTAGAAAACTTAATAAAAGAAGTAGATGGAGTAAAAGTTTTAAATAAAATATCATTTACTGTTTTAAAAGGTGATAAGATAGCCATCGTCTCTAATAATGATTTAGCAAAGACAACATTATTTAATATTCTAGCGGGAGTAGAGAAGTTTGATAAGGGGCAAGTTCTATTTGGAAAAACTATTTCCCCAGCTTATCTTCCTCAAGATAATAGTTCTTACTTTATAAAAGATGAAAGTATTCTTGACTGGATTAAACAATATAAAAAAGTAGATGATGATACTGAATTAAGAGGTTTCCTAGGAAGAATGTTGTTCTCTAAAGAAGACGTATTTAAAAAAGTTAATGTTTTATCAGGTGGGGAAAAAGCAAGATGTATGCTTAGTAAAATGATGTTAGAAGAGCCAAACTTCTTAATACTAGACGAACCAACTAACCATTTAGATTTAGAGAGCATTACTTCACTAAATAAAGGATTAGAAAACTTTGAAGGAGAGTTAATATTGACTTCTCGTGACCATGAACTTAATCAGACAGTATGTAATAGAATTATAGAAATTAAAGATGATGGTAGTATAGTTGATAGAAGACTAACATTCGATGAATATTTTAATCAATAATTTACATCAAAAGACAACTTTTACTAGATAATAGCTTGTCTTTTTTCTTATAATAAATTATGATTAATTTAGGTGAGAAGATATGAAAAATAAAAATAAGATAGTAATTACTGTTCTTATAGTAGTAATTGTTTTATTACTTGGTTATGTAGGATATGATAAGTTTTTAAAAAAAGACAATAACAAAATTAATGATAAAAAACCAATTAGTAATTCTAATAATAAGGAAACAACAACTAAAGGAGAAAAGCTAGATATTAATAGTAGTCTAGTACAAAATCTGTATAATAAAGTAGTACTAACAGGAGATTCTTATTATAAGTACTGGTTCTATAATGGTTATTCTGATTACTATGAAGTAAGTAGAGCAAGTGAAACTAGCAAAATGGCTTTAGTTTATCACAACTTAAAGAAGTCTGATTTTACTCCTATTCCAAATGCAACAGGCATTCAAAAAAATATTACTTTAAATAATAATAGTTATACTTTACAAGAAAATAGTTCTACTGGATTTATTCCATATGAAAGAGTTGAAAATACTTATAAAGAATTATTTGGTAGTAGTGATACTCTAAGCAAGAGTGAACCTATGCAAGTAGGACCTCTTGTGGTTGAATATTATATATATGATGCTAGTCTTAATGGTTATGTAGATTATTTAACAGTAGGTGGTGGAACTACTGGTAGTTTCTATCATGGAGAGGTTATTGGTGCTGAAAAAAAAGGTGATACTATTGTAATAACTGAGAAAGTGGATTTTTCAGATAATGATGATGGAACAGGAAAAATAACATCTACTACAAATTATCAATATACATTTAAACTATCAGGTGATAATTATTTGTTTGTATCAAGAATTGGAACAATCAAACTAGAACCTCTTTATTAAGTAAAAGAATAACTGAATAATTTAGTTATTCTTTTATTGTTAAGGCACCTTTTGGACAACGGTTTCCCCAAGTATCTAGTATTTTTCCATTCTTCTTTACTATAATTATTTCACAGTGATTAGGGCATCCCTTACAAGTGATACCACTTGTTTCAAACTTAGCATCCCGTACTTTAAAATTGAATTTCTTCTTTATTCCACTTTTCTTAGCAAGAATAGCACTACCTAAAGCTCCCATTAAATGTCCGTTATCATCAACAATTATATCTTCCTTTAATAAATCTTCAAAAGCTTTCTTTACGCCAATATTTTTGCTAACTCCACCTTGGAAGATAATAGGACCTTCTATTTTTTTGCCCTTTGCTACATTATTTAAATAGTTACTTGCTACACTGTAACAAAGACCAGCGATTATATCATTTTTTTGATAACCCATTTGTAACTTGTGAACTAAGTCACTTTCAGCAAAGACAGTACATCTTGCTGCAATACTAGTTGGATTCTTACTAGTAAGAGCGATTTTTCCAAATTCTTTAACATCAAGTCCTAATCTTTTAGCTTGACTAGATAAGAAACTACCAGTACCAGCAGCACATAAAGTATTCATCGCATAATCAGTAACTATCTTATTATCTAATAAAATTATCTTAGAATCTTGTCCACCAATTTCTAGGATAGTTCTAATATTAGGATACTTAGATAAAGTTCCAATAGCATGAGCAGTTATTTCATTTTTTATACTAACTGCTTCTAGCATTGTACCAATTAACTTTCTAGCAGAACCAGTAGTACCAACTCCTAATATCTTTATATCTCTACAATCTTTTTCTAATTCCTTTAAAACCTTTTTAACAGCTTTAACTGGATCACCTTCAGTCCATAAATAACTACTAGCTATGATATTATTATCTTCATCAATTACTACACCTTTAGTGGAAATAGAACCAATATCAATACCTAAATAACCAGTCATTATTATCCCTCCCTCTTAAAATTTAATAAATCATAAAAAGCTTCTAATCTAGTCTTTATTCCATCTAAACCACTTTGTTCATCAAAAGAGAAAAAAGTAATAGGAATATTTAAATCTTTAGCTTCCTTAATCATAATTGGAATAGCTCCTATTTCTGGGGTACATCCTGTTGGTTTAGTATGAATGACACCATCAAAGTGATGTCTTTTTAAATAGTTAATTCGATAGACATTATCAAGTCCATCTGCTCCTAAAGTATATTTACAGTACTTTCTAATTCTAAACTTCATAAATGGTAGTAAAAACTTCTTTTGCCATAAAAGGTAACTAATATTAGTAAATCTTTTAATCTCTATATGATAACTTGCTAAAGTCTTTTCAAGTTCATAATTAGAGTAAGGTTCCATAGCTGTATAAAGTTCGCCAATAATACCTACTTTTAAACAATCTTTTGGTTTATTAATGGGAATAGTCTTTAAATATCTTAAAGAATCTTTATATATCTTTCTAATAGCAAATATACCTTTAGCATTATTACATTCACTAATAAATCTATTCTTTAATCTTAGAAAAGAATCTTTATTCTTCTCAAAACCAATTCTTTTTCTAATTTCTATATCTAGTTTATCTAAATAATTAATATATAAAAGAGTAGATAGTCCCTCATGAATAAACTCTCGTTTAGTAAGAGTAGGATTTAACTTCTTAAAGATAGTAAATACTTCCTTAAAATTTAAACTATCACCACCAATTATTTGAATAAATTCAAAGTTATATCCTAAGTCTTTTAAAATAGTTTCTTGTACTTCTGCATAATATCTATATCTACATCCTCCCCCTGCCTGTAATAAAACATTAGCTCCCATATCTAAGGCTTCTATAAAGTTACCTAAATTATATTTAAAAGGGATACAAACAGAATCAGGGGAGTACTTACTACCTAAATCAATAGTCTTTCTAGTAATAGGTGGAGTATCAATCACTTCTAAGTTAGTAACTCTTCTTAAAAACTTACCAATTGGATGTTTATAATCACCTAATTGAGGAAAAGCTAGTACCTTTTTCAAAGATGAATACCTCCTTTCAACATATCTATAAAGCTTTCTAATCTAGTAATAATAGCAATATCACTATTAATCTCTTCAAAAGTAAGTAAAAGTACTTTACTATTACCTTTCTTTCTTATAATCATTTCATTAGTTAAAGAGTCAGGTCCACAAGGAAAAGCTGATATTAAAATAATTCCATCAACCTTATCTTTATAATAAGAGAAAGCTCCTAGTAATTCTTTATTCATTGTCCAGTGAACAGTCTTAGAAATCCTTTTGCATTCATCTTCAATTATATTTCTATCTATTTCATGACTATAAATTATTTCTATATCATTTTCTTTTAAATACTTAGTAACACTACCGCCAATTAGAGAATCTAATAAGTTATAACTGTGTCCTAATAAAAGAACCTTTTTCTTCTTAGACTTAAGTTTCTCTAGTCCACTTTTCTTAAGTTTATCAAGATATAACTCTTCTTTTTCCTTAGCAATTAAGTAAGCATTATTAGATTCAAAATAACTAAATCCTAGTTCTTTTCCTAGTAGAATAAAAGCTTTCTTCTCACTGTTATGGTGTTCTACATCAACATTATAGTTTAGTATCTTCTTATTAAATAGTACTCTTACTAAATCGTATAAAGCATTAAAATTAGTACATACTTGTTCATTCTTCTTTAAAGAGTAGATTCTTGGAATAAAGATAGTATCACACTTATCTTTTATCTCATCTATTTGACCTAAGAATATTTTCATGGATAAACATGCTTCATCTAAGGCAATATTTTTTCCTCTTTCTAATGTTTTATAAGTAGTATTATCACTAACTATATAAGGTATTTCTAATACATCAAAAAAACTTTTCCACAATATACCATAGCGATAGTATAAAAATCCTCTAGGTATTCCAATTTTATCCATAAGAGCCTTCCTTTCCTTATACCTTATGTGATAAAATGATGAAAATTTACAGTCTATATTCGACAAAATAAAATAAAGTGTGTTATAATCGTGCTAGAGAGGAGAATTAAAAATGGATGATAAGAAGAAAGAACAAATAAAAACAGCTACTATTATAATTTTATTATTAGTTATTGTATTTGGAGGTAGTTACTTTGCATCAGAAGTTAAATCTAATAAGAATACATCTAGTAAGACAACAACAAGTGATAATAATAATACTTCTACAGATAGTGGTAATAGTTCTAGTATTAGTGAAGATAAACAAGCTGAATTAAATAGTATTGATATTGATAAATATTTATCACTTAAGAAAGGTAGTGAAAAGTCAATTATCTATATTTCAAGACCAACATGTCATTACTGTCAACAAGAAGATCCAATTATTAAAAATATTGTATATGAAACTAATGTTACAGTTAATTACTTAAATACTGATGAACTTGATGATGATGGTAATACTAAGTTAATTAAATCTGATGACTATTTTAGTGAAGGATATGGTACTCCATTAATTCTAGTTGTTCAAAAGAATAAGATAGTAGATAAGATTGAAGGATTAACTTCTAAAGAAGATATTGTATCATTCTTTAAAAAATATGATTTTATAAAAGATTAATGGTGATTTGATGAATAATGAAGAAAAACTAAGAAGATTACTTAGTGAATTTAGATCTAAATATCCTATGACTATTGGGTGGAGACTTGAAAAGAATAGTAAAATAGTTTTAAAGCACCTTTATGATGATGAAGAAATACTTTATGCTTTTTATGCTCAGAAAAATGATAATCCATTAAATATTCTAGGAACAGGTGTTATTGTTCTTACTAATAAGAGATTAGTTATAGGAAGAGATAGGGTAGTAGTTGGCTATTTCTTTGATAGTATAACCCCTGATATGTTTAGTGATTTAAAAGTTAAAAGTGGTGTTATCTTTGGAAAAGTAGAAATTGATATGTTACATGAATTTATTATCTTAAGTAATATTGATAAGAGAGCTTTACCAGAAATAGAGAAAAAAGTATCTAGTTTTATGCATGATGTTAAGTGCAAAATGTGTGTTGATAATCAAGAAAATGTATGTTAAAATTTAGGTATCAAAGATAAAAGAAAGTAGGTGCCTATCTCATGAATAAATTAAGTTTACAATTAGTTAACATGGGGGGGGGGGCAATTAGACAGTATAACTACTTTCTTTTATCATGGATTAATAACAGGATAGGATAGTCTTACCCTGTTTTTTTACTGGAGGAAGAAAATGGATAAGAAGAAAGAAAGTATAATTTTATCAGTAATATTACTTTGTCTAATACTAATAGCAGTAGGTATGAGTTATGCTTTTTTAAAGACTAGTTTCTTTGGTAGTAATACTAGTGTTTTAAAAGTAGGAAGTTTATCGTTAATACTAGATGAAACATCAGGTAATGCTATAACCGTAGAAGATGGGACACCAATGTATGATAGTGAAGGAGTAAAACAAGATAATTATTTTACTTTTGCACTAAAGAATAATGGAACATTAGATTCATCTTATACGATATATTTAGAAAATCAACCTTTAGATGATGGTGATATAAGAGTAGGTCAAAGTTATGTTCATTATAATCTAGAAAAAGATAGTAGTGTTTTACCTGCTAAAGCTTTAGAAGGAGATCAAGCGATAGATAAAGGAATAATTAAGAAGAATCAAACAATTAATTATAAGATGAGACTATGGTTTGCAAGTGATATACCACAAAGTGAAGAAAATAAGGTCTTTAAAGTGAAACTAAATATAGTAGGTAATCAAAACACTAAGATGATGGCTAGTAGTTTAGGACTTACTACTGATGAGATAAAAACAATAACCAAGATAGTATTTCAAGATTCTATAAAAAGTATAGAAAGCGAAGCAAAAGTATGGGATATATCAGCAGCTAAGAATAAAACAGTAATGGCAAGACTAGTACCAAATACTGATGATACAGCAACCAATACTTTATATATACAAGGTAATGGTGGAGTATCAGCTAACTATGATAGTAGTTATTTATTTTATATATTTTCAAAATTAACCGAGATAGAAAATTTAAATTTATTTGATACATCACAAGTAACAAATATGCGTTATATGTTTTATAGATGTAGCAATTTAACAAGTCTAGATGTAAGTAAGTTTGATACATCACAAGTAACCAATATGTATCGAATGTTTTATGAATGTAACAGTTTAACAAGTCTAGATGTAAGTGAATTTGATACATCAAAAGTAACAAATATGAATGGAATGTTTCTTAGATGTAGCAGTTTAACAGAACTAGATGTAAGTAATTTTAATACATCAAACGTAACGGATATGGAACAAATGTTTTTTGGTTGTAGCAGTTTAACAGAACTAGATATAAGTAATTTTAAGACATCAAACGTAACGGATATGAATGGTATCTTTTCTAGCTGTGAAAAATTGACCAGTTTGGATGTAAGTAAATTTGATACATCAAAAATAAGAAATATGGGCGGTATGTTTTCTGGATGTCGCAGTTTAACAAGTTTAGATTTAAGTAAATTTGATACATCAAATGTAACGAGTATGTATAAAATGTTTTATGGATGTAGTAGTTTAACAAGTTTAGATTTAAGTAACTTTGATACATCAAAAGTAACAAATATGCAAAGTATGTTTGATAGTTGTATTAGTTTAACAAGTCTAGATTTAAGTAGTTTCAATACATCAGAAGTAACTGATATGAGTAGAATGTTTTATTCTGGTAATTCTTTAAGTCCTGTGGCATTTGAAGTACTAGACTTACGTAATGCTACATTTGAAAATGTTACTAAATATGATGGTATGTTTTTGTTTTCTCATGCTAATAATCTTAAGGTGATAACTAAAGATGCAACTACTAAGGCATGGTTAGAAGATAAGTTGGGTGGTAAAGGAACTGTTGTTATTGCTTAATTAAAAGGGAAAAATATTTTCTCTTTTTCTTTGTGTTTAAATGTTTTTGTGATACAATTAATACAAGATAGGAGTTGGCTTATTATATGTTTGATAGAATTATTTATATAGGTGATCAAGGTGCAGAGATTAAACTAAAAGATAAAGAACATCTTGCTATGAATTTGATGAATCTACATCTTGTTATTGAAGATGAAAATAAAAAAATATTAGCAGAAGTAGATGACTTACAAGATGATATTGTAAAGGTACGTTTTTTAGGTGAGATAGTAAATGGTAAACTAGTAGGCGGTGTTTTAAGAAAACCTAAGATTGATGCTAGTATTAGAGTGATTGAACAAAGTGAAATACCAATGATAGTAGGTCGTGATGAACCAGGATATATGTTACTAGGAGTTAGTCCATTTTATAATGATCATCCAGTATACTTAGATGTTAATAACTTCTTTAGTAATCACTTTGCTATATTTGGTAATAGTGGTAGTGGTAAGAGTTGTGGTATCTCTAGAATTATGCAAAATATGTTTATGGATAAAAGATTATTTCCTTATAAATCTAATATCTTAATCTTTGATGCTTCAGGAGAGTATTATAATGCTTTTAAAGATTTAAATAGAATAGATAGTAATTATCATTATAGATTTATTACTACTAATGAGACGGATGGAATAGGTGAACCATTAAGACTTCCAATATTCTTACTTAATGAGACTGATATAGCTTTACTTTTGCAAGCTTCAAATCATTCACAATTACCAATCATTGAAAGAATGCTAAAACTAGCTAGAATCTTTGCCCAAGGTGGAGATGCTAATAGATATAAAAACCATTTAATTGCTAAAGCTATTATGACTATACTATATAGTAATGAAACGTCTCCTCATAAAAGAAATGAAGTATTCTCAATACTTGCTAGTTGTTCTACACCAGAATTTAATTTAGAGTCACCTGTTCAAGGTATTGGTTATGTTAGAAAGTTTAGAGAGTGTTTCTTAATTGATTCTCATGGACAGTTTTCTGAAAGTATTTTATTAACTGAATATGTATCAAGCTTTATTCATGAAGAGTTTGATGACTACGAACCACCTAAGGAGTGCTATTATACATTAGAAGATTTAGAGAAAGCCTTAAACTTTACATTAATTAGTGAAGGATGGCTTCGTAATGAGAAAACTTATGGTGATTCAGTAACTCTTAGAGTTAGACTTCACTCTTTAATAACTTCTAATAATGCTAAGTATTTCTCTAGTCCTAGTGGTAGATATGAAACTTTAGAAACTTATTTATCTAACTTAATAATTTCTAATGGTACAAAATATCAAATTATAAATATTAATTTAGATGATGTAGATGATGATTTTGCTAAAGTAATAACTAAAGTTTATTCAAGACTATTATTTGAATTTACTAAGGGATTAAAGAATAGAGCAAGTATTCCTTTCCATATTCTAGTTGAAGAAGCTCATAGATATATTCAAAATGATACAGATAGATTCTTAATAGGTTATAATATATTTGAACGTATTGCTAAGGAAGGTAGAAAGTATGGATTAATTTTAGGACTTATTTCCCAAAGACCAGTAGAATTATCTGATACAGTTATTTCTCAATGTTCTAACTTCTTAATATTTAAGATGAATCATCCTGTTGATGTTGACTATATTAGAAAAATGGTACCAAATATTTCTGATGATGTTGTTGAAAAACAAAAGACATTGCAATCTGGTACATGTCTAGGATTTGGTAGTGCTTTTAAAATACCGCTTATTGTTAAATTAAAGATGCCTGATCCTATGCCTAAGAGTGGTAACTGTGATGTTGTTAATATTTGGAATGGCAATATAAATATTTCTCATACTCCTAGTGTTAGTGTACAAACACAACCAGTAGTAGAAGAGATTAAACCAAGTTTTATAACTCAACAAGGTATAAAAGAGGTTAATAATCAACCAATTGTTATGGCAGAAACTACTCAACCAGTTGTTGAAGAGATTAAACCAAGTTTTATAACTCCACAAAATATGGGTGTGGTTGATAATAAACTGGATAGTAGTACTTCATCAATTGTTATGCCAGAAACTACTCAACCAGCTGTTGAAGTTACTAGTCCAACTCCTGTAACTGTCCAAAATACTAATATTGAACAAACACCTAATAATCAAGTGGTTTCACAACCGTCAAATGTTATTAATTTTGGTGTTAGTACTAATAATCAACCTATTAGTCCAATGCCTGCAACTGATACAATAAGTCCAATTCCAGAGGTAATGCCTGGTGATAATAATGGAAATACCCCACCAACTTTTATGTAATTTAAAATTTAAAGACACTTGTAAAAGATGTCTTTTTCTTGTATAATTTAGATAAGATTGGGGTTGATATCATGCCTTTAGAAATATTTAAGATGCCTGAAGTGTTAAATCTTCTTCATGATACATTAGAATCTTCTAAAACTATTAATAAAGTATCAGTCTTTTCCCCTAATGGAGAAAAGTATGGCTATAATCAATACTCCCTAATGATAGTAATGGACTTTTTAATAAAATATTGTATTGTTATAAAAGATACCAATAATTTTTTATATTGTATGGACGAGTTAAAAAAAATGGTTTATAGCTATAATGATCATAAAGAATTAGTTTTATGGTCTAATGAATTATTAGGAGAATTAATAAGATTAAAACTTAATTTAACTGATAAAACATCTAGTGACAATAAAAGAAAAATCTTATCATATCTATATGAAGAGTATATAGTTAATGGTTATATGTTTCATAGTTTTCCAAGTGCTTTTAAAGAATTAGTAGAAGAAAATGGAATTGATGCTAAAGATTATTCTTATCCTGTATTTTATATGAAAAAACTTTACTATATCTTTAAAAATCATAAGTATAATGATATGATACCTAAATATTTACTTGATGGTATTACATCTATTTCTATAACAGATTCACCAGCGATGGCTTATTATTATGCTTTTAGAAGTCCTCAGTATTTTTGTAATTTAGTAGCTACTTCTAAATATTATAAAGATAATGCTAGTTATGATTATGAAGCTTATTATCGTAAAGATATGGATGCTTGTAGAAATAACTTGTTACTTTTAGTAAAACATTTAAACATGACTGATAAAGAAAAAGACACCGTAGTAACAGCTTTTTCTAAACAGTGGAATTTATTAGATGCTAGTAATTCATTACCAGAAATAGCTTTTATTTCTAGAAAAGATGTAGGAAAAGATAGTCTAGATGATATAGATGAAATAATTAAAAAGTCAAAATATGAAGATTTAGTTGTTTCTATAGCTAGAATTACTGATAGTAAGTATTCTCATATTAGAAGATATTCTCCTTTATTTCCACTTAGTTTTACAGTTAAAACTTTTCCTAGTTATAAAGAGATAAAAGAAAATAGGTTTATAGTGAAAGAAAAAGAAGAAGTAGTAGAAAAGAAGGAAGTACCAGTAATAGTTCCTAAGAGAAGTGAAAGTTATGGTTATGCTACAATCATTTCACTATTAGGATTGCTATTTATCTCTTTAGGATGTACACTATTTATTATATTTAGATATTATGGAATTGGAGGAGTTTAGATGAGTTTAAAAGTAGTATTTATGGGAACCCCTGAGTTTGCTGTTCCTATAGTTAAGTTATTAAATGATAGTTATGAAGTAGTAGGAGTAGTTACTCAACCTGATAAAATGGTGGGTAGAAAGAAGATTATGACTCCACCTCCTGTTAAAGTTGTTAGTGAAGAGCTGGGTTTAAAAGTCTTTCAACCAAGAAATATAAAAGAAGAGTATCAACCTATTTTAGATTTAAAACCAGACTTAATAGTAACTTGTGCATATGGACAAATATTACCAGAAGAGATACTTAATTATCCTAAGTATGGTTGTATTAATGTTCATGCTTCTCTTTTACCAAAACTAAGGGGAGGAGCACCAATTCATCATGCTATAATTGATGGCTATAAAGAAACGGGTATTACTATTATGTATATGTCTAAAAAGATGGATCAAGGTGATATATTAACTCAAGTTAAAACGAAAATAAGAGATGATGATACTTTAGGTACATTACAATATAAATTAAGTGAGATGGCTAAAGATTTATTAAAAGCTACTATTCCCTTATTAATTGATAAAAAAATAGTCCCTCTAAAACAAAAGGAAGAAGAAGCAACTTATGGTTATAATATTTCAAGAGAAGAAGAAAAAATAGATTTTAATAAAACTTGTGAAGAGGTAGATAGACAAGTAAGAGGATTAAATCCTGTACCAGCTTGTTATACGACTCTTGATGGTAAAAGATTAAAAGTATATGATGTTCGTTTTGGTGATAAGTATTATCCAAATACTGAAAATGGTACAATAGTTAATTTTCATCATGATGGTTTTAGTGTTGTTTGTGGTGGAAAAGAATTAGTAATTACTGATCTTGCCATAGAAGGTAAGAGAAGATGTGCTGCTAAAGACTTTTTAAATGGGATATCGAAAGAAGAATTGAAAGGAAAAGTATTAAGATAAATGGAAAAGAAAGATACTAAGAAGGTTGTTAATAATTTATTAAAGTCAGAAAGAGGAAGAGCCATCTTGTTTTTTCTTTTCTATTTTGTTTTCTTTCTGGTTATAATTTTAATGGCTAGAACTAATCTTAGTAATAATAAGAAGAATAATACTAATACTAGTAATCAATCTACTACTAGTATAAAAGCTGATTATGATTTAAAAAAATTAGAAGAAGGTAATTATCGCTTTACAAGAGAAGAAACAAGAAATAGTATTAAGACTATCTTTACAGGTGAAGCTAATGGGGGAAGAAGTCCTTTCTTAATGACTAATGATAATGGTATTAAAAACTTTTTCTCTTATAATGATATTTATTTAGAAAAAGAAAACAATACTTATAAAGTATCAGTTAATCCTTATTTATATCCTAGACTTAATGATTATTCTATCATAAAGAAGATACTTGATACTGCTCATTTGAAAGCAAAGACTACTTATGAAAATGGTAATACTATCTATCAATATGAGATAAGTTCAACCTCACTTTTATCTATTATGGATAATAAGGAAGTAGATTTAGATGACCAAGTTAATTTAATTAGTTTAACTACAGATGAAAATAAAAATGTAGTAGAAATTATTTATCAACTAGATAGTTATCATAGTTATAGTTATAATGTAGTAGAGCATCTTACTATAAAAGTAGATTATAGTGATTATGGTAAAGTTAAGGAACTAGAAATACCTGGGTAGTTCTTTTTAATATAGGTAGTAAGAAAATAGTGTTGTTGGTAGTTCATATAAATTTAATGAAGATTATTAAAATTTTTTTACTAGTATAATAAGTTGATAAAACTGTTATAATGATTAATTATATAAAAATATAAAAGAGGTATTTTGCAAAAAAAATGATTGAATAGTTAACTAAAATTTGTTAGAATTAAATTGTTGAAGATAGAGAGTTACCTTTAGATGGAAAATTGTACATTTTAATTCGCAAATCAACAAATACAGAAAATTAAAAAAGAAAGTAGAGGTGTCCCGCTCATGAATAGATTAAGTTTACAATCAGTTAACATGGGGGGGGGGTATTAAGTAGTAAATCTACTTTCTTTTCTTGTATATTAAAGATAGGATTATGATGGCATAGTTCTGTCTTTTTTTGCTATGCTAAAAAATAACTGTTTATACAGCTAATTGTTTAAAGACTATTTTAATGATATGATTAAAATGTCAATAATAATGATATCGATAAAAGATGAAGGGTGAATAGTAATGGAAGTAGTAAAATTAAATTTAATTAGGTATGAATCTATAATTTTGAGTAATACTAAAAAGGGAGGAGTACTGTAAAATGACTAAAGAAAAGATAAAAAATATATTAACAATTACAACATCAATATTCTTACTAATAGTAGTAATAGGAATAAGTTATGCAGCCTTTACCTATAGTGGAGTAGGTCAAAAAGCAAATACAATTACTACTGGAGCTATTACTATGAGTTATACGGAAAGTAGTAATACTATTTCTATGGATAATGCATTACCAACAACGGATAATACAGGAAAGACTAGAAAAAATACTGGAGAATACTTTGATTTTACTGTTAAATCATCTATTGTTGGAAATACAGATATTAACTATGAAATAGCAGCTAAAGAAGAAACAGGTAATACCTTTAGTGGAAGTAATATAAAGTATTATTTAACTACTGTAGATAGTGTTGGTAAAGAAACGGAAGTAATGGCACCAAGAACATATTATGAAGAGCCATCTGGTAATGTTTATACTGGAAGACCTTCTGATATGATGAGTTTATATGTTGGAAATTTAAATCAACAAGGAGATACAACAATTAATTATAGATTAAGACTATGGGTAGATGAAAATTATAATCCGCAAAATGATAATGGGGGATTAACATATAAAGTAAGAGTAAATGTCTATGGACAAACTTCAGATACAGTAGCTCAAGCAGAAGATACTTATTGTAAAGATAATGAATTTACTACCTTATCAGATTGTATGTTGGTAATGAACTCACATGAAGCAACAGTAGAATCTGCTAAAACAGCTATAAAAGCGAAGGGAACACCAGACTTTTCAAAGATAGCCCCAAATGACACAGAAACAGATGGACTATATATGGCTGAAGATGACGAAGGAGAAAGTTATTACTATAGAGGAGCAGTTAAAAATAATTATGTGTCATTTGCAGGCTTTACTTGGAGAATCATACGTCGTAATGGAGATGGAAGTGTTAGAATGATTTACTCAGGAAAGAGTACATCAGATACAGGAGATAATGTTACTATAGGAAATTCACAATTTAATAGTAAATACCGGGATCCAACTTATGTAGGATATAAATATAACGAAGACTTTTCACTTCATGAGAATAATGGTACTACAGGATATACTTGGTTTACAAATACTCAAAAATATAATTTTGGTACTGGTTATACTTTTGACGAGGCAACTAAGAAATTTACGTTAACAGGAGATATCAAACAATTAACATGGAATG
>OHBM01000680.1_pt1 | contig 26989 bp, 28 predicted proteins | sample 1577251 | NCBI WGS metagenome assembly OHBM01 (sample SAMEA3541557, study PRJEB24748) | human gut metagenome | biome: human gut; feature: human-associated habitat; material: faeces | place: China | collected 2012 | reverse complement strand
CTTCCTGCTGATTAACAAGCCCGTTGTAGCTGCCCGCAATCATACCGATTATAATACCGATAACCGCAAAAACAGCTATAAGAATTGCAATACCTTTTTTCATAATAAATTCTCCTTTGAATTATTTTGAATATTCAACCTCTATTTTAATATCGGGTGCGGCGGTGCAGTTAAGCGCTTTTATGCTGCCCTCGCCGTTATCGACGATAATATCTACAAGCTTATTCTCAATTTCGCGGCGAATGGTATTTCTGAGTTCCCTCGCCCCGCGCTTGCCGTTGCCGCATTTCTCGGCAAGATAGGTGCAAACGCTGTTATCAAATTTAAAATCAATAAGCCGCTCTGAAAGCGAGTCTTTAAGCTCTGTAAGCATAAGCTCTGCGATTTTAGCAAGCGATTCGGGCATTAAGGGTGAAAATACCACTATTTCATCCACGCGCGCTATAAACTCGGGGCGTAAAAAGCTTTCAAGCGCTTTGAGCGCCTTTTCTTTTGACGCGTCCGCCTGCGTTTTGCCGAAGCCGAGCAGATTTTCGCTGCGGTCGCTGCCCGCGTTTGAGGTCATAACGATTATAGTGTTTTCAAAGTTCACGGTTCTGCCCTGCGCGTCGGTAATTCTGCCATCGTCAAGAATTTGCAGCAGCACGTTGAGCACATCGGGGTGGGCTTTTTCAATTTCGTCAAACAGCACCACCGAATAGGGCTTTCTGCGCACCTTTTCGGTGAGCTGACCCGCCTCATCATACCCGACGTATCCGGGCGGGGCGCCTATTATGCGGGAGACCGAGTGCTTCTCCATAAATTCCGACATATCAAGGCGGATAAGGGTTTCGGGCGTATCAAAAAGCTGCTCTGACAGCACCTTTACAAGCTCGGTTTTACCAACACCCGTAGGTCCTACGAAAATAAAGGAGGCGGGACGGTGCAGATTGTTTGTGTGAATACGCGAGCGCTTAACGGCGGCAGCGACAAGGCGTGTTGCCTCCTCCTGCCCTATTATGCGCTTATTGAGCGCACTTTCAAGCCCAGCCAGCTTTTTAAGGTCGCTTTCCTGCACCTTAGAGGCGGGAATACCCGTCCATAGCTCAATAACCTTTGCAATATCCGCGTCGGTCACGGTGCAATCGGATGCGGGCTCATAAAGTCCTGCCGCGATATTTTTGTATTTTTCTATTTCCACCCTTACCATTGCCTGTTTTTCATAGTCGGGGTGTTCAACGTCGCTTTCAAGCTCTTCCAATTGGTCGTTATATTCTGCAAGTTTTTTGTTTGCGTTGTAAAGCTCGTCTACCGCCTTGTTTGCAAGGCTGGCGCAGGCGCACGCCTCGTCTAAAAGGTCTATTGCCTTATCGGGCAGATACCTGTCGGTAACGTAGCGCTCGGATAAAAGCACGGCTTTTTTGATAATTTCATCGGGTATTTTAACTCCGTGAAAGCCCTCGTAATAGCTTTTAACGCCCATAAGCACCTTTTCGGTTTCGGCAACCGACGGTTCTTCAACCGTTACAGGCTGAAAGCGGCGCTCAAGCGCGGCATCCTTTTCAATATACTTGCGGTACTCCTTAAAGGTGGTGGCGCCTATAACCTGAATTTCGCCGCGGGATAGCGCAGGCTTTAAGATATTTGCGGCGTTCATTGAACCCTCGGCAGAGTCGCCCGCGCCCACTAAATTATGAATTTCGTCAATAAACAGGATAATATTTCCCGCTTCTTTGATTTCATCCACCAAGCCCTTAACGCGGCTTTCAAACTGACCCCTGAACTGCGTGCCGGCTACCAGCCCCGTTAAATCGAGCAGATAAATTTCCTTATCCAAAAGCCTTGCGGGGGCGCTGCCCTCGGCAATTTTAATTGCAAGCCCCTCGGCAATGGCGGTTTTGCCCACGCCCGGCTCGCCTATTAAGCAGGGGTTATTTTTGGTGCGGCGGGATAAAATCTGTATTGTGCGGTAAAGCTCTTTATCCCTGCCGATAATTCTGTCGAGCTTTCCTTCGCGCGCGCGTTCGGTAAGGTTGGTGCAGTATTGCTCGGTAAAGCGGCGGCGCTTTTTCTTAGGCTTTTTATCGGTTCCGTCCTTAACGTCGGACTTTTTATCCTCCGCCTTTTTATCGTCTCCGCCCGAAAAGCCGAAAATCTTATTTAAAAACGGTATGGCGGGGGCGGTGCCCAAATCAAATGTTTCATCGTTAAGGGCTTCGTCGTCAATACCGTCGCCGTCAGGCGACATTATATCCATAAACTGCTCGCTCATGGCGGCAATGTCATCGTCGGTTATATCCATTTTTTTCAGCATATCGTCAATAGGCTTTATGCCGAGCTCCTTTGCGCAAACAAGGCAAAGTCCGTCCGGTTCGGAATTGGTATCCGCCGCGTTGGCGACAAATACAACCGCCGGGCGCTTTTTACATCTTGAACAAAGCTTCATTTTAGGTCTCCGTTTCGTTATTTTGGCGTAATATGGCTTACGACAACAAATTTAAAGAAAAATGCGTGAAAAACCACGATTTTTCCATTGCCTCGGTTTTAAAAATCAAAAATCCTCCGTTTGTCAGCGGAACAATAAGCGAGATTACCAGGCAGAAAAGCATTGCAATTATTATTCCCTTTGGAATACCCACAATACCGCCGAGTATTCGGTTTAGCTTTCCCACAATGCTGAAAGAGAACACGCCGTTTAAGAATTTTGCAAGGATTTTTACAAGGAAAATAAGTATTACCATTATAATTATGCCGTACAAAACCGCAAGCAGCTTTGCAACAATCGGCTTTACAACGCCCTGCGAGGCGGCTTTTGCCGCGCTTTCGGCGCCGCTGCCAATATTATCGTTAATGCTCTTGTTTATGCTTTCCTTTGAAAAGCCCGCGCTTTCGGAATATTTTCTTATAAATTCGGGCAGAGCGTTCCAGGTATCGTCGGTAATCTGGGTAACGCTGTCGCCGGTCGCCTTGCTTACCGAGGAAACAATAGGCGGCTCTATTATTTTATCATATGTAAGGCTTGCCAATGGTGTACTTATTGTAAACGTTATGAAAATTGCGGCTATAAATCCCACCAATTCAATAGCCACGCGCACAAAACCGCGCCTTGCCGAAATTAAAGCCACTGCCGCTATAATTGCCAAAACAATAAGATCAAGTAAAAAGTTCATACTGCTCTCTCCTTTTTATTTTTGTTCAAGCTGAATTTTATCAATGCGGTTATCGGTAATTACCGCCGCCAAGGTTCTGCCGAGCGGCGCTATATTTACGCCGCCGAATCCGCACTCGGCTTTGCGCAAGAGCTTGCCGTCGTTGCCGTAAAGAAATACCTCAGTATCGCTAATACAATAAATATGCCCGCCGGATACCGCAATATCACTTACCGTCCCTTTAAATTCAAATTCCTTTTTCTGCTGACCCTTTGTGCCGAAAAGCACTATCCGGTTATCGGCGCGGTCGCTTTCGCGGTTGAAAACGGCAACCGTGCCGCCCGCACCCGGGCGCAGACAGGATAACGTGTAGTCATTTTTATATTCACTGCTGCCCTTGCCCGACCAATCGGTAAAATAAAGCTTATTTTCGGTTGCGGCAATAAAGCCCGCGCGGTGATAACTTTCAAGGGTCATTATGGGTCCGCCCTCAATATTCACGGTGTTTATTGGGTTTGCCGAATTGAAATTAAGAATACAAATTTTTGAATTAAACTTACCGTTTGCCGCATTAAACGCCGTTATTGCAATTTTTTTGCCGTTCGGCGCTATTGCTACGTTGTTCACCGTATCGGATGAAGAATACCATGTGTATATCTTTTTGCCGCCCCTTGAGTAAACAGTTACTACCGAGGCATAGGATTCCGAGCGGGTTATTACGGCGTATACGCCCGAATCGGATATTGCGGCGTTGATAATTTCCGTATCCGTTTTAAGGCTCTGTTTTTGCTCCTTTAAATTATATATATACGCTTCGTTTCCCCCTTGGTCGAATACCATGGCTCTGGTAGCCGAGGTCTTCATAACGGGGCTTTCAAAGCCGTGGGAGTGCGAATATATCTCCTTACCGCCGTTTGTAAAGGCGTTAAGGCGGGTATCGGTTAAAACATAGTAGTACATCCCGCGGGACACAGTGTTCAGCGTATCGCTGCTTTCAAGGTTTATGGGGTATGAGCCGTTGCCTATGAGCGAAACAAGATTTTCAAGGTTTTCCGTAATGCCTACGGGCAAAATAATGTGTATAACCGTTAAAATAAGGGCTATAATTACCGCCGCGGAAACAAAAATTTTGGTTTTGCGCCGTCTTTCCAGCTTTTTGCCGTTTACAACGCGCAGTGGTATTTCGTTATTTTCTTCTTTTGCCGCTTTTTCGGTTTTTTTGCCGCGCCCTTCGGTCGGGGACATTTTAATGTCTTCCGCCGCTTCTATCGGCTTTTTTTTGCGGCGCGGCGCCGGCTTAAAGCGGTTCACCCGCTTTTTTCTGTATTCAGGCATTTTCATCCCCCGGATATATAATTTTTTCAAGAAACAAGCCCTGCGGCGGCGCGGTATCTCCCGCAAGCTCGCGCTTTTTTTCTTCAAAAATGCGGCTGTCTTGCGGTAATAAACACCGCCCGTCTGATATTGCTACGGATGTTCCGACAATTATCCGCACCATATTGTAAAGAAAGCCGTTCGCGGTGATTTTAAGTATTATCATATCGCCCTGCCGCTCCGCTTTGCAAAAGCTGACGCACCTCACGGTATCCTCTACCGACCTGCCCGATGAAGAAAAGGCATAAAAATCATGCTCGCCTGTAATCTGCCCGCAAAAGCAGTTTATCTTCTCCAAATCAAGCGGCCTTTCAATCTGCCAAGAATAGCGCGATAAAAAGGGGTCTCTTTTTTGGCTGTTTAAAATGTAATAAGCGTAGGTCTTGCCACAGGCATTATACCGCGCGTGAAAGTCATTTGCAACTTTTTTTACATTTTTCACCGCAATGTCGGGCGGCAAAAGGGAATCAAGTCCCCGCAAAAAGGCGTTTTCGGGAAATTTTTCTTCGCAGTCGAAATGGCAGCAAAACTCCCGCGCATGAACGCCCGCGTCGGTGCGGCTGCACCCCGTGACCGCAGGGCGTGTGCCGAGCAGCTTTTCAAGCGCGTTTTGCAGCGTTTCCTGCACGGTTATGCCGTTAGGCTGCACCTGCCAGCCGTGAAACGCCGTACCGTCATATGCGATTGTAAGCAACATTCGTTTCACAGCCGTCTTCCCTTTCTATAAAAGTATGTTAAGGGCTATTACCCCGCCGCACATTGCGGCAGACGCAAGCGATACCCAAAGGTCGCAGGATTTAAGGTGCATTTGTTTCATGCGGGTTCTGCCCTCGCCGCCGTTGTAGCAGCGGCACTCCATAGCCTCGGCAAGCTCGTAAGCCCTGCGCACCGCCGATATTAAAAGCGGTATTAAAATAGGTATAAGGGCTTTCACTCTGTCTTTCAGCTTTCCGTTCTCAAGGTCGGCACCGCGCGCCTTTTGTGCGTTCATTATCTTTTCCGCCTCTTCTATAAGCGTGGGTATAAATCTTAAAGCAATGGTCATCATCATGGCAAGGGTGTGCACCGCGTTTTTAAGCCCTATAAATTTAAGGGGCGAAAGCAGGCTTTCTATAGCGTCGGTCAAATCGTTCGGCGTTGTGGTGTAAGTAAGCGCCCCGCTTATGAATATAAGCATTACAATTCGTGCCGCCATAAATAGCGCGCGGTAAACGCCGCCCGTGGTAATCGTCAGTTTCCAAAGGCGCACAAGCGTTTCGCCCTCGCCGTAAAAAACGTTTATAATCGCCGTGAAAATAAGCACGGGCAAAATAGCCTTTATGTTTTTAAGGTAAAGCCGCAGCGGCACGCGGGAAATAAGCATAACCGCAAGTACAGATACCCCCGCAAAGGCAAGCGCAAAAGCGTTTTTTGCCAGAAAAACAAATACTATAAACAGTATCATAAGCAATATTTTAACGCGCGGGTCGGTTTTGTGAATAACCGAGCGCCCCTCATAATACTGACCGAAAGTAATATCCTTAAGCATTGCGCGCCCTCGCTTTCATATCAGCTAACACCTTTACGGCGCGTTCCACCGTGAAAACATCGTCCGGCACACAAAGCCCCGCGGCTTTAAGCTCATAAAAAACGCGGGTGACAATAGGAACGTTTAAGCCTATTTCGCGCAGTTTATCGCCGTTTTTAAAGACGTTTTCCACCGTATCAAACATAAACAGGCTACCCTTGTTCATAACAAGCAGCTTATCTGCCAGCACCGCCATATCCTCCATGCTGTGAGATATTACAATAACGGTGGCAGAGGCAGCGGCACGGTAATCAAATATTATTTTCATAACGTCCTCGCGCCCTTTGGGGTCAAGCCCGGCAGTCGGCTCGTCGAACACGATTATTTCGGGGCGCATTGCCATAACGCCCGCAATAGCCACGCGCCGCTTTTCCCCGCCTGATAAATCAAAGGGGGATTTTTGAAGATACTCATCGCGAATACCCACAAGGCGGCAGGTATCAAGCACCCTTTTTTCAAGCTCCTCGCCCGAAAGCCCCATATTGGCGGGGCCGAAAGAAACGTCCTTAAACACGGTTTCTTCAAAAAGCTGATATTCGGGGTACTGGAACACAAGCCCCACCTTAGAGCGTATTTTGCGTATTTCTTTCGGGTTTTCCCATATGTTTTTGTTATCAACCAGTATCTCGCCCGAAGTGGGTTTAAGCAGCCCGTTAAGGTGCTGCACAAGGGTTGATTTGCCCGACCCCGTATGACCGATAATACCTAATATTTCGCCCTTTTCGGCGGTAAACGAAACGCTTTTAACCGCGTCGTTTACAAACGGTGTATTTCCGTCATAGGTGTGGGTAAGATTTTTTACCTCTAAAACTGACAAACTACTTTTCCTCCGAATGAAGCGCCGATATTATCTGCTCGGCTGCTTCTTTTATAGAAAGCGCGTGGGTATCAACCGCAAAGCCGTTTTTCTTTAAATTATACAAAAGCTCGGCGGTCTGCGGTACGTCAAGCCCCACTTTTTTCAGGCGCTCGACATCCGAAAAAATAACCTTGGGTTTATCGTCGGCTATAATTTCGCCGTCGTTCATCACTATAACTCGGTCGGCGTTTTCCGCCTCCTCCATATAGTGGGTTATAAGCACCACGGTTATCCCCTTGTCTTGGTTCAAACGGTGGAGAGTTGATATTATCTCCGCCCTGCCCTTTGGGTCCAGCATTGCGGTAGGCTCGTCCAGCACCAAGCACTCGGGCTGCATTGCTATTATTCCCGCTATGGCTATGCGCTGCTTTTGCCCGCCCGATAAATGGTGCGGGGTGGATTTTCTGAACTCCCACATATCAACGGCTTTTAGCGCGTCCTCTACCCTTTTTTCAATTTCCTTAGGCGGTATGCCGAGGTTTTCGGGGCCGAAAGCCACGTCCTCTTCAACAATTGATGCGATTATCTGATTATCGGGGTTTTGAAAAACCATACCCACCTTGCGTTTTACCTCAATTTCGGTTTTCTCATCCTTTGTGTTAATGCCATCGGCAAACACGTCGCCCGAGGTGGGTTTATTTAAGCCGTTGAGCATTTTCGCAAGTGTGGATTTTCCCGAGCCGTTGTGACCCAAAATTACCGTAAAGCTGCCGCGCTCAATATTGAGCGATAAATTTTTTACCGCGGCAAAGGTCTTTTCCTCGTCGGTATATTCATAGGTCACGTTTTTAACTTCAATTATATTATCCATTTTCTCTTATCCAAACAGTAGTATTGCCCGCGGGCAGGCTGATTTTTTTATCGGTTACGTAAAGCCCTATTTCATCGGTTGCAACCGCGCCCGGGCGGTTTTTTATTACATAGCGGCTTACCATGTAATTGAGTATTGAGGGCGAAAGCCCGCCCGTGTAGGAATTAAGGAAGAAGAACTCCGCGTTATCTGAGAGCAACTTGCCCGTCTCGGTTAAAAGCTCGGTTAATTGCTGCTCCAGCTTCCAAACCTCGCCGTCGGGCCCTCTGCCGTAAGAGGGCGGGTCCATTATTACCGCGTCGTACTTATTGCCGCGGCGCACCTCGCGCTTTACAAATTTAAGGCAATCGTCCACAAGCCAACGGACGGGCTTAGCGATAAGCCCGCTTGCCGCCGCGTTTTCCTTTGCCCACTGTACCATACCCTTTGAGGCGTCCACATGGGTCACTTTAGCCCCCGCCTTAAGGCAGGCGACGGTAGCTCCCCCTGTGTATGCGAAAAGGTTTAATACCGATAGCTGACGGTCGGCTTTTTTAATGATTTCAGCCGCCAAATCCCAGTTTACCGCCTGCTCGGGGAAAAGCCCCGTGTGCTTAAAGCCCATAGGCTTCAGGCGGAAGGTAAGCCCCTTATAATCAATACTCCAAACGTCGGGCACTTTTTTAAGCGTTTCCCAATATCCGCCGCCGCTTTTAGAGCGGTGATATACGGCGTTCGCTCCGTTCCAGCGCTTATCGGTGCGCTTGCCTGACCATATTATCTGCGGGTCGGGTCGGATAAGAATAATATCGCCCCAGCGTTCAAGCCGCTCGCCCGCGTCTGCGTCTATAAGCTCGTAATCGTCAAATCCCGTGACGGTTCTCATTTTATGCTTTTCCCTCAATTACTTTCGCAACCTGCTTTGCAAGTCGCTTAATTTCAACAATGTCGTCGCCCTCAAGCATTACGCGTATGAGCGGCTCGGTGCCCGAGGCGCGCACAAGTATTCTGCCGCGCTTGCCGAGGGTCTTTTTAACCTCGTCAATAGCGCCGATAATATCTTTATCCGTTGTAAGTTTAGCTTTAAGCTCGGGTGACGCGGTAATGTTTACAAGGGTCTGCGGCAGTACCGTCATAACCGATGCAATTTCGGAAGCCGCCTTGCCGGAAGACGAAATGATTGACGCGAGCATTGCGCCCGATAACTGACCGTCACCCGTGGTTGCAAAGTTTTTGAATATAATATGCCCCGATTGCTCGCCGCCTATCTTGTAGTCGTGTTTCAGCATTTCTTCAAGCACATAGCGGTCGCCCACCTTGGTTTCAAGAACGGTAATTCCGTTAGCCTCGGCAAAGCGCTTAAAGCCCATATTGGTCATAACCGTTACCACGGCGGTATCGTCCTTTAAAATGCCCTTGTTTTTCATATCAAGCGCAAAAACGGCTATCATGCGGTCGCCGTCTATCAGCTTGCCGTTTTCGTCTACTGCTAAGCAGCGGTCGGAGTCGCCGTCAAAAGCCAACCCTAAATCAACGCTGTGTCCGTTTACATAGTCAATAAGGTCCTCCATATGGGTTGAGCCGCAACGCGCGTTTATATTAACGCCGTTGGGGTTATCGTGCATCATATGCACGTCTGCACCCAGCTTTTTAAAGAATTTTTCGGCGGTGTAGGAGGCGCAGCCGTTAGCGCAGTCAATGGCTATTTTCATTCCCGTAAGGTCGGCTCTTACAGACCTTACAAGGTGGTCGATATATAAATCAACATAATCGTAGCGCGCGAAAACACTGCCCACGTCGCCGCCTACGGGGAACTCAACAGGGCTCATATCGTCAAGCACAAGCGCCTCTATTTCTTCTTCAAGCGCGTCGGGCAGCTTAAAGCCGTTGCCGTCAAATATCTTTATACCGTTATATTCGCAGGGGTTGTGCGAGGCGGAAATCATAATTCCCGCGTCCGCTTCCCTATCCTTTACAAGATACGCGATTGCGGGGGTAGGCACAAAGCCCACAAGCACAACGTCCGCCCCGACAGAGCAAAGCCCCGCCGCCAGCGCCATTTCAAGCATATTTGAAGAAACGCGGGTATCCTTACCGATTAACACCTTAGGTTTTTCGGTGGTTTTCTCGGTAAGCACATAAGCCGCCGCTCTGCCTATATTCATGGCAAGCTCGCAGTTAAGCTCTTTATTTGCAATACCTCTTGCGCCGTCTGTTCCGAATAATCTGCCCATTATAAACACTCCTTAAAAATTTTAAAAAATAGATTGCTGCGCGGCGTTTTCGCTACGCCTAATTCCTAAATGGTCGTATGCCAAGGCGGTAACGCACCTGCCGCGCGCAGTGCGCGTTAAAAAGCCTATCTGCATTAAATAAGGCTCGTAAACATCTTCAATGGTTACTGCCTCTTCCCCCACTGCGGCGGCAAGGGTATCAAGCCCCACAGGTCCGCCCGAGTAGTTGGTTATTATGGTTGTAAGCATCTTGCGGTCGAAATCGTCAAGACCCAGTTCGTCAATTTCAAACCTTGCAAGGGCGGCGCGCGCTACTTCTTCGGTAATGTCGCCGCGGAATTCAACCTGCGCAATATCCCGCACGCGTTTAAGCAGGCGGTTCGCAATACGCGGCGTTCCGCGCGAGCGCGATGCTATTTCGAGCGCGCCGTCTTTTTCTATTTCAATGCCCAAAATTCCCGCCGAGCGGGTTATTATCTGCGCAAGTTCCTCTGGGGTGTAAAGCTCTAAGCGTAAAAGCACCCCGAAACGGTCGCGCAAGGGGGCGGTAAGCTGCCCCGAGCGTGTAGTGGCGCCCACAAGGGTAAAATGCGGCACGTCAAGTCTTATAGACCGCGCCGAGGGACCTTTACCGAGTATAATATCGAGCGAGAAATCTTCCATCGCAGGGTAAAGTATTTCCTCAACATTTCGCGGCAGGCGGTGAATTTCGTCAATAAAAAGCACGTCGCCCTCGTTAAGAGATGTCAGTATAGCTACCAAGTCGCCCTGCTTTTCAATTGCGGGGCCCGATGTTACGCGCAGGTTTACGCCCATTTCTTTTGCAATAATGCCCGAGAGGGTGGTTTTACCGAGTCCCGGCGGGCCGTAAAGCAGCACATGGTCGAGCGATTCGTGCCTGCCGAGCGCCGCTTTAATGTATATGCTCAAATTTTCCTTAGCTTTTTTCTGCCCTATATATTCATTAAGGGTTTTAGGGCGCAGGGATAGCTCTGCCTCGTCCTCTTTATAATCGTACTCGGGGGCTACAATTCGGTTTTCAAAATCCATTTCCTGTTCTATCAAGGGTTATATCCTCCTTGCAAGGGATTTAAGCGCCTGCTTAATAAGCTCTTCGGCAGTAAGTGTCTGGTCGAGCCTGCCCACTGCAAGCGACGCCTCACCCTGCGAATACCCGAGCGACACAAGCGCCGCCACCGCCTCTGATGAGTTTGTGTGCGCCGTGGCGTTGCCTATCGCCTTTATATCCTCGCCGTCCTCTGCAATGGCGCCCACCTTATCCTTTAATTCAAGCACTATTCTCTGTGCTAATTTTATGCCGACGCCCGCCGCCGCGGTAAGCGCCTTTGCGTCGCCGCTTGCAATGTAAACGGTGAGCCTATCCGCCTCAAATTCCGAAAGAATGGCAATGCCCAGCTTTGCGCCCACCCCGTTTACCGAGGTTATCAGCTTAAAGGCGTTAAGCTCCGCCTCGCTCTCAAAGCCGTAAAGGTCGAGCGAATCCTCGCGCACCGCCAAGTGCGTGTATAAAAATACCTCGCTGCCCTTTGGCGGCAGGCGGTAAAGCGTGTTTTTCGTAACGGTGCAGCGAAGACCCACGCCGCCGCACTCTACCACCGCCGAGGTATTGTCGGTATATATCAGCTTTCCTCTTAAAGACGCAATCATCTTCCCGCCTCCTTATATAATCGTGAATAATCGGTACCCGAATAATTTGCGTGGCAAACCGCGAGTGCCAGCGCATCGGCGGTGTCGTCGGGTTTCGGCACCTTTTCAAGGTTTAAAAAGCTCTTAATCATTTCCATAACCTGCCGTTTTTCCGCCCTGCCGTAGCCTGTTATAGCCTGCTTTACCTGCAAGGGGGTGTACTCCGATATTTTAAGCCCGTTTTGCGCGGCTGAAAGCACTATTACTCCCCTTGCCTGCGCTACGTCTATTGCCGTGGTGGAGTTGGTGTTGAAATAAAGCTTTTCTATCGACATATCGTCGGGCTTGTACTTTTCTATTACCGTATTCATATCGTCGTATATATCGCGAAGCCTGATTTCAAAAGGCAGACCCGCCTTTGTGGTTATCGCTCCGAAGCCTACAACCGAAAATCTGCCGCGAAAATAATCTATTATTCCGTAGCCTATTGTGGCATAGCCGGGGTCTATTCCCAAAATACGCACTGTCCGCCCACCTTTACTATTCCATAATAAAGTATTATATCATATTTTTTTTAATACTTCAAGAATTTATTGGTATGCAAAATAAATAGGTTGCTCCGCCAAAGGGAGCTAAGTTTTCCTATAAAATTTTCAAACAACAAAAAGTGAGCATATGCGAGTATACGCGAGAAAAAACGAGCATTTTAAAGGCATTAAAATTTAAGGCGCAAAATACGGCAGAAAAATGTAGAAAAAAAGCAAAAAATACTTGACATTTTAGCGTTTTAATAGTATAGTCAATACTTAGTTAGACATTAAACAAAATATGTTTAAGCATCTGTGTAGAGAGCAGGTTCAGATTTTATGCCGTAGTTTCGGGTCAGAGGGCCTTTGAAAACTATGAAAAACCCTTTGTTCAGGGCATATTACGAAGAATCTGCGGGTATCGCACGGGGAAAATTATTCTTGTGTCGGCACTTGGTGCAGGGCTAATAAAAGCCAATCCTGTAACGCCTGATATTCAGAAAATCTTGCTTGGTCTTGTCTTGTCATTTGTAATACTTTAAGTATTACTGCATTCCTCGACTTCACCCAAACTGCGATTTTCTTGAATATCAGGTCACGGAGTCTCTGTTAGCTGATTTTTTTCATTCGATGAAGCGTGAATTTGCAGACATACTTATGTATTTCAAAAAATGAACGCAAGTCCGTATGGAAAAATCAGCAACGAGACCGTTACCGGCTTGGCTTTCATCAGCCCAGACAAAGGGGGATGCTTTATGGAAAAAGAAAATATTGTGGAGCTTAAAAACATTTCGGTCGCTTTTGACGGCGAGCAGGTTTTGGACGGGCTTGACCTTGAAATTAAGGATAAAGAGTTTATAACTCTGCTGGGTCCCTCCGGTTGCGGTAAAACCACCACCCTGCGGCTTATAGCCGGCTTTTTAGAGCCGGACGGCGGCGAGATTTTGTTTGAGGGCAAAAAAATAAATGGTGTTCCGGCGTATAAGCGTCAGGTTAACACCATTTTTCAGCGTTATGCACTGTTTCCGCACCTTAACGTGTATGAAAACATTGCTTTCGGGCTGCGGGTTAAAAAGCGCCCCGAAAAAGAGATAAAAGAAAAGGTTGCCGAAATGTTGCGCCTTGTAAACCTTACGGGGCTTGAAAAACGGCATATTGATACCCTTTCGGGCGGTCAGCAGCAACGTGTGGCTATTGCCCGCGCCATAGCGAATCACCCGAAAGTATTGCTGCTTGACGAGCCGCTTGCCGCGCTTGACCTTAAACTCCGCAAGGATATGCAAAAGGAGCTTAAAAAAATTCAGCAGCAGTTAGGCATAACCTTTGTTTTTGTAACGCACGACCAGGAAGAGGCGCTTACCATGTCCGACCGCGTGGTGGTAATGGACGGCGGCAAGATTCAGCAGGTAGGCACTCCGCAGGATATTTACAACGAGCCGCAGAACGCCTTTGTGGCTGACTTTATAGGCGAGTCTAATATAGTAGACGGCGTTATGCTGCGCGACTTATACGTTGAGTTTTCGGGAGCTCGGTTTGACTGCCTTGATAAAGGCTTTTCGGAAAACGAGGCGGTGGACGTTGTAGTCCGCCCCGAAGACGTGGATATTGTTCCCCCCGAAAAGGGTATGCTTACAGGCACGGTAACTTCGGTTGCGTTCCTCGGTGTGCACTATGAAATAATAGTGGATATAGGCGGCTTTAAGTGGATGATACAAACCACCGACGAGCATTTTGTGGGTGATAACGTGGGGCTTTTCATTGAGCCCGACGCCATTCACATTATGAAAAAATCGAAATATTCGGGACTTTACGGCGATTATTCCTCCTACAGTGAGGAAATTGACCACCTCTCCGACGTTATCGAGGAGGAATAGCCGTGAACAAAAAATCTTTCGGCAACAAGTTAGTAGCCTCCCCCTACATTGTTTGGTCGGCTATATTTATAATTGTGCCGCTTGTTATAATGTTTTATTTTGCCCTTACCGATAATAACGGCGTTTTTACTTTTGCTAATATTACGGCAATAGGCAAATATAAAAAAGCGTTCGGAATTTCCATACTCTACGCCGCGGTTTCCACCGTTATAACCCTGCTGCTTGCCTACCCCATGGCGTATTTTATGACAAAGCTTAAAATATCCTCGCAGCGTATGCTGTTTATGATAGTAATGATTCCCATGTGGATGAACTTCCTCATACGCACCTATTCATGGATAACCATACTTTCAAACACGGGGCTTATAAACACGTTTTTGCAGAAAATCGGGCTTATTGATAAGCCTATAAAGCTGCTTTTAACCCCCGGGGCAGTAATTCTCGGTATGGTGTACGATTATATTCCGTATATGATTTTGCCCATTTACTCTGTTATGTCAAAGCTGGATAAATCGCTTTTGGAAGCAGCCGAGGACCTAGGCTCAAACTCGTTTACCAAGTTTAAAAGGGTGATTTTTCCGCTTACAAAGCCGGGCATTATTTCGGGCATTACCATGGTGTTTGTGCCGTCTGTCAGTACGTTTTACATTTCGCAAAAGCTCGGCGGCACCAAAACAATGCTTATAGGCGATACGATTGAGTATTTCTTCAATTCAGGCCCCGAACATTACAATATCGCCTCGGCAATATCTATGGTGCTTATGGTTATGATACTGATATGTCTGTTTATAATGAACAGGTTCTCTGACAGTGATGACGGAGGTGTGTTAATGTGAAAATACTCTCCCGAATTTATGTGGCGCTTATTATTTTATTCCTCTACGCCCCCGTTGCGGTTATGGTTATTTTTTCATTCAACGGCAGCGGCAGCGTGTGGGTAATGAACGGCTTTTCCACCCGTTGGTACGCGGGGCTTACATCAGATACCGCAATGATGAGCGCACTGCAGCACACCTTAATAATTGCGGTGTCCTCCGCCTTAATATCTACCGTGCTCGGCACGGCGGCGGCGGTGGGAATTACGGCAATAAGGCGAAAAGTGTCTAAGAAAATAATAATGTCGGTTACGCAAATTCCTATGATGAACGCCGATATTGTTACGGGCATTTCTCTTATGCTGCTGTTTATATTTATCGGTAAGCTTTTGGGGCTTTCGGAGTCCCTCGGGTTTTTAACGGTGCTTATTTCCCATATCACCTTTAATCTGCCCTATGTTATTCTTTCGGTAATTCCGAAATTAAAGCAGACCGACCCGAATTTACCCGAGGCGGCTATGGACCTCGGCTGCACGCCCGTAAAAGCGTTTTTCAAGGTAATGCTGCCCTCAATTTCCACGGGAATTATTACCGGGTTTATAATGGCGTTCACACTGTCGCTCGACGATTTTGTTATAAGCTATTTCACCTGCGGGCATTACCAGACTTTGCCGATAGTGATATACTCCATGACGAAAAAGACGGTAAAGCCCGACGCATACGCGCTTTCCACCCTTATATTCATAACGGTGTTTGTGCTGTTAATACTTTATAATGTACTGCAAACAAAATCTGAAAAGAAATCACAAACGAAAGAAAGGATTTAGATAAATGAAAAAGACAATTGCTTTAATAATAACGCTTGTAATTACACTCTCCGCCGCGCTTACGGGCTGCGGATACAAATATAAGGAACTTAACCTCCGTGCAAAGTTCGACCAGAGCCTTAAAGGCACAACCCTCACGGTTTACAACTGGGGCGAATATATTTCAAACGGCGAAGACGACTCTATGGATACAAACAAGGAATTTGAAAAGCTCACCGGAATTAAGGTTAAATACTTAACCTACGTAAGCAACGAAACTATGTATTCTCAAATTAAAAGCGCGGGAGTAAGCTATGATGTTATAATCCCCTCCGATTATATGATAGAGCGCCTTATAAATGAAGATATGCTGCAAAAAATTGACACCTCTAAAATTTCAAACTACGACCTTATTGATTCTAAGTACAAAGGGCTTTTCTTTGATGAAAAGGATGAATACAGCGTTCCATATAATGTTGGTATGGTTGGTATCGTTTATAACGAAAAGCTTACGGGAGCGAATATAAAGCACTCGTGGAATGTGCTTTGGGATCCGAAATATAAGGATATGGCGCTTAATTTTGATAACCCGCGCGACGCGTTTATGACCGCGCAGATGATTTTGGGGCAGGACCTCAACACCACAAACAAAGCGGATTGGGACGCCGCCGCAGAGCTGCTTAAAAAGGGCAAAAATAATCTTCAGGATTATGTTATGGACGAGGTTTTCAGCAAAATGGAAACGGGCGAAGCGTCAATTGCCCCCTATTATGCGGGCGACTGCCTTACCATGATGGACGTTAACAAAGACCTTAAATTCTTCTACCCCGAAGAGGGTACGAATATTTTTGTTGATTCAATTTGTATTCCTAAAAACGCCAAAAACGTTGAGGCGGCGCTTATGTATATAAACTTCCTGCTGGAGCCCGACGTTGCAACGGCTAACGCCGAATGTTTAGGCTATGCATCCCCCAACACGGCGGTAGTAAACAATAAGGATTACTGCTATTATCAGAACGAGGTACTCTACCCCGCCGAGACTGCTATGCCAAAGGTGCAATATTACCACGATATTGATACCGACACCAGAACCTACTACGAAAAGCTGTGGAGCGAGGTTAAGCTGCACTGATTACAGCGCAAAATAATTAAGCATAAAAAGTGCTCATTTACCTGATTTGCAGATAGTGAGCACTTTTTCTTTTCAATAATTTCTTAATTCCTCCAAGTAATCGGTCACAGAGCTTGCAAAAACGAATTCCTCACAGCTCGGCTCTGACCCGGGTATAAAGGTGTAAAGCTTTTTCCCGTAATAATAAACGGTGAATACATTGCCGTTATTTTTCTCATATGCCTCACGCAGAACATCATAAACGCCGTAATTAAGCGACGCTACTATACTGTAACCGCCGTCGTCTGATGATTCCAACATATAAAAGTCAATATCCTTTTCACTGAAAATTTCGGTATTTTGCGGAGAAACAAGCTTTATTTTTTCCTTATAAGTATAGCTGTCGTCCCCCGTGCGGGCTTTGGTTTTCGTCTGCGAAAACATCCAGCAGAACATATCGCGGTCGGAGTAAGCCGCGTCCCAGGCATTATGCCCCACACCGTAAAGCCTTTTATAATCTACCATCTTCCCGCCCGCGTTTAAAATCGCGTTATACATCTCATCCGAGGCGCCGCAGCCTATTGTGGTATCAGCCGTACCGTGGTATATTTTTATCGGAATACCTGTCAGGTTATACGCAGAATAGGAATTGCCTCTACCGCACACCGGAACTGCCGCCGCAAATTGCTCGGGGTATCTGTCTATAAGCGCCCATGTGGCTATTCCGCCCATTGAAAGCCCTGTTATATATATTCTGTCGGGGTCTCCCCCATATTCGCTTTTAACGCTTTTCAAAAGCCGCAATGCGGCGCCGAGCCAGCCGTTTTCATCACCGTAGCCTTCATCGAGGCTCCACCAGCCGTTAGTGGGACATTGCGGTGCTAATATTATGCTGCCCGATATAATATCGCCCGCAGCGTTGAACATACCCTTGAAATTACGGATTTGCGCGAAGTTATCAGCCCCACGCTCTCCTGCGCCGTGCAAAAGGAACAGAATCGGCGTTTTCTTGCCTTTTTGGATATTTTTCGGTATATAAATTCTGTATGGCAGGGTTTTTCCGCTTTGGCTGTCAAAAAACTCTTTTTCCGCAAGGTCGGTGCTGCTGCATATCGTCTCCTTAGCCGGCTTGAAAAGCTTTGTCACCTTTTCAGGGCGTACCGACTTCACAGCCGCGCTGCTTTGCTGTGACGCTTTTGCTGAGGCAGCCTGCTCCCCCTGCTTTTTTTGAGATGACTGAACCCTTGAGGCAGACGGATGACTGCTTTCCTCCGCGGTACTTTCCGCAACGGTGCTGTCCGCCTTGCTTACCTGCCTGCCGGATACCGTATCGTTCTTTTTTACGCTGACGTGTGAGGTGTTTCTGAAATATTTCGGTAAAAGAAATATCGCCCCCAGCGATAATGAGACCGCAACCAAAGCCGCAACAGAAATAATTATAATCCTCTTTATCATAAAGTTCCCTCCTTAAAATAATTATACACAATTTTTACATTTTTTCAACAAAAAAATTAAACAAAAATCCACCTTCTCTGTGTAAGTAGGAGGTGGATTTACATTCTATAAAGACGGAGGGGTTGTCAGAAAAGTAAAACGCAGCAAAAAACTTAAATACCCAAATCAAGCCTTAATTCTTTTATCACAGCGGGTTGCAAGGCGTGTGCCTATGCTCTGGAAAAGCTGAACCAGCACTATAAGAAAGACAACGGCAAAAATCATTACAAGATATTTATATCTGTAATAGCCGTAGTTAATGGCTATTTTGCCGAGTCCGCCGCCGCCGATAATACCGCTCATTGCAGAGTAACCGAGAACGGTTGTTATTGCAAGCGTAGCGTCGGATATAAGCGAGGGTACGCTTTCGGGTATCATAACCTTTACGATTATCTGGAACGGCGAAGCACCCATACTCTGCGCGGTTTCAATGATATTAGGGTTAATCTCCCTCATACTGCTTTCAACAAGGCGCGCGATAAACGGAAAAGCCGCAATAACAAGCGGTACTACCGTAGCGGGCGTGCCTACCACCGTGCCTACTATAAGGCGGGTAAGCGGGAAAACCATTATCATAAGTATTAGGAACGGTACCGAGCGCAAAAGGTTAATTAAAACATTTAAAAAATGCAAAATGCACTTGGGTACGCGCAGAATTTTTCCGTTTTCCCCCGCCACAAGCAATATGCCGAGCGGCAAGCCGATAACCGCCGCAAAAAACGTGGAAAGCACCGTTACATACACGGTTTCCCAAATGGCAAGCGGGAACTGATTTTTAAGTATATCCATAGCCGTTGTAAATTCTTCGGACGCAAAAAAGCTGCTCATTACTGCTTTACCTCCTCTACAAATATATCGGGTATGCTGCCAAGGTAATCAAGTGCCCTCTGCGTTTGCTCCTTGCCGCCCGAAATACCGAGCAGCATATTGCCGTATGCCTTATCGCCTATGCTGCGGGTAGACGCCGAAAGAATACTTGCGGCAATATTTTCCTCCATAGCCATTTTCGCTATAAGCGGCGTTTCGGTGGCGTTTGCGCCGTTAAACACAACGCGTATGACCGCGCCGTCCTCCCCGCTCATAACCGGGTTTTGGTAACCCTCGGGGTAAACCAGGCGCTTTGCCGCCTCGGATTTGGGCGATGAGAAAACACCGCTCACCGCGCCCTCTTCGGCAACTGTGCCGCCGTCAAGTATGGCAACGCGGGTGCAAATCTGCTCAACAACGCTCATCTGGTGGGTTATTATAATAACGGTAATGCCTAATCTATCGTGAATATCACGGATAAGTGAAAGTATGGATTGCGTGGTTTGCGGGTCAAGCGCGCTTGTAGCCTCATCACAAAGCAGAATTTTAGGGTGCGTTGCAAGCGCGCGGGCAATGGCTACACGCTGCTGCTGACCGCCCGAAAGCTGCGCGGGGTAGCTTTTAAACTTATCCCCAAGCCCTACAAGCTCCAAAAGCTCGGCGGCACGCTTTTCCGCCTCAGCCTTTTTTACGCCCGCCAATTCAAGCGGAAAGCATACGTTTTTAAGGCAGTTCCGCTGCATAAGCAGGTTAAAGCCCTGAAATATCATTGTAATATCTCTGCGCTTTTCCCTGAGTTCCTTTTGCGATAATTCGGTCATGCTTTTGCCGTCTATCAAAATATCGCCGCTTGTGGGGCGTTCAAGCATATTTATGCAGCGCACAAGTGTGCTTTTGCCCGCGCCGCTCATTCCTATAATGCCGTATATCTCGCCGTCGGGTATTGTAAGCGTTATATCCTTCAGCGCGTCAACCGTACCGCCCGATACGCCGAAGGTTTTAGAAAGGTGTTTTATTTCTATCATTGTTTTCTCCGTTTATATAACACAACTGTAACGCCGACCGCGTTTGCGGACAGCGTTACAGTAAATTTTATAATTTATTTTTCAATGGCGTCAAGGCTTGACTGCTTGCCGCCGTAAAGACCCATAGGCTCAACGTGGATAGCCGCAACCGAAACCACCTTTGTGCCGTTTTCTTTATTGAAGTTTTCAAGGTAAGGCAGGTGCTGGAAGTAGTTAGCGTCAATTTCGCCGCTGTCAACAACGTTGTTCGGCTGAACGTAATCGGTAAATTCCTTAACGTCAAGCGTTATATTCTTTTTCTCAAGAATTTTCTTGGCAACCGCAAGTATTTCTGCGTGGGGTGTGGGCGAAGCTGCAACCGTGATTTTAGTGCCGGAAAGCTTAGCGTAATCTACCGATGAATCATAGCCGTCGCCGGGATTTTCAACAACGCTTACAACCGAGCCGTTGTACTTATCAGCAATGAAATCGGCAACCTCTTTGCTTTCAAGCGCGGCTTTAAGAGCCTTTATCGCGTCGGTCTTTTCTTTGCCCTCTTTAACCGCTAAAATATTGCTGTAAGCGGAGAATGAACCCTCAATCGCAAGCGAATCCTTTACGGGGTTAAGGTCAGCCTCAATTGCGTAGTTGGAGTTGATAACTGCGTAATCAACATCCTTAAGCGCGTTGGGAAGCTGAGCCGCCTCAATTTCCTGGAACTTGATGTTGTGGGGGTTTTCGGCAATATCGTTTACCGTGGCGGTGATTGTTGCGCCGTCTTTAAGCTTAATATATCCTTTTGCTTCAAGTAAGAGAAGTGCGCGAGCCTCGTTTGTAGCGTCGTTCGGCACCGCAATAGTAACCGAGCCGTTGTCCTTACCGCCGCAGCCCGCAAAGGCTGTAACCAAAAGTGCCGCTGTTAATAATACTGCAAATATTTTTTTCATTTTAAATCTACCTTTCAAATTCTTTTTATATGAAGTATTGCGTATGAATTACAAGTTTCACATTCGGAAATCCGTACATCGGGTTGCCGCAGCGCTTTTTGCCCGCGATATTAACCCATATCCGCATTTTGTTTTTATCACGGTTTTCAGCTCCTTTTTGTTTCGTTGACGTTAGTATACTACAAAATTTTCGTTTTGTCCAATATTCTATAAAAATAGTGAGTTATAAATTTTAACTATAACTCGGGCATTTTAGGCATAAAAAAACAGGCGAAGAAGCTTTTACGGTTCTTCACCTGTTTTGTATAATGTAATATTTCAGCCCCAAAGCACCAAAGCCCAATGGATGTTTTCGCCATCTACAATCGTTTTAAGCGAAATCCATTTATACTCGCTGCCGAGAATATCTTTTTTATGGTTTTCATCAGCCTGCAATGCCTCAAATGCCTTTTGCGCAGTATCATTTCCGCTTATCTGGCACTTGCCGCTGTGCTCTGCGTTCAGCTTGGCAAGTTCTGCCTCATATTCGTCGGTTTTGCCCAAAGCTAAATATTCAGCCAGCTTAGCCGCGTTTTCATCACTCGGCAACTCAAGCACTGCAATTTTAGCTTCTGTACGGGCTTCATTTATAAGCTTAAGCAGTTCCTTTTCAAGCTCCTCGGGTTTAAGCTTTTCTACCGTTTTTGTTTCTTTATAACCGCATACAGTGCAGATACGCTCTTTTTTACCATCAACAAATGCGGTAGCAATTACCGATTCTTTCCAGTCGCCCCATTTGTGACCGGTTTTTTTCTTGCCCTTTTCGGTATACCACCGCCCGCAGCTACATTCATAAAGAGTGTAGCCGTCTTCGGTACAGGTAGGATTAACTCTGGTAATTTTATATGCGTGCTTATGCGGTTCGCTGCTTGAATTATTGCGAGGTTCACTGCTCACATTATTATGCGGCTTTGAAGCAACGGAAGAAACATCGCTGCTGACAGTGGAAGAATCCGAGCTGACAGGAGTATCATCCGAGCTGACAGGAGTATCATCCGAGCTGACCGACGGTTTACTGCTTACCGTGCCTGATGAGTCAGACGAGGTATTGCCTTTATTCTTACAACCGACAAAACTAAAAACTATAAGAAATGCTATGGCAATTACTGCCGTAAGTTTTTTAATTTGCATTATTTATCCTCCGAAAATCAATTCGTTGATATGCCACTATTATATTACATTATCAGTGTTTTGTCAATATTGTAATAACAAACCGTCGAATTTTCGGAAAAATGCTGAATTAAACTCGGCAGATATAATTATTTGCAGGAGCAGCATCCGCCGTGACATTCTGCGCAATCGGGCAGTCCCTCGGGCTTTTCAAGCTCGGGGTGACGGTTGTAATAATCAAACAGCGCCGCCTTTACTGCCTCCTCCGCCAAAACAGAGCAGTGAATTTTGTGCGCCGGCAGACCGTCAAGCGCCTCTACAACCGCCTTGTTTGAGAGCTTTAACGCCTCTGTTACGGGCTTGCCCTTTATCATTTCGGTCGCCATTGAGCTGGTAGCAATAGCCGAGCCGCAGCCGAATGTATTGAATTTAACGTCAGTAATAATGCCGTCGTCAATTTTCAAATACATTTTCATTATATCGCCGCATTTCGCGTTGCCTACCTCGCCCACTGCGTCGGCATTTTCAATTGTGCCGAGGTTACGCGGGTTTCTGAAATGATCCATTACCTTTTCACTGTATAACATATTGCTTCTTCCCTTCTTGTAAATCTTTCCAAACAGGCGACATTGAACGTAAATATTCAACTACCTGCGGAACCTCCTTTATAATATGCCCCGCTTCCGCCTCGGTATTGTATTCCGAAAGCGAAATTCTGAGCGACCCGTGCGCTACTTCGTGCGGCAGCCCCAGCGCCAGCAAAACATGGCTCGGGTCAAGCGAGCCCGATGTGCAGGCAGAGCCTGACGATGCGGAAATACCCCTGTCGTCAAGCAACAGCAAGAGTGATTCGCCCTCAATTCCTTCAAAGCACATATTAAGCGTGCCCGCAAGCCCTCTGTTTATATCGCCGTTTATTTTCGAATGAGGAATTTTTGACAGCCCCTCGGCTATTTTATCACGCAGAGCTTTTACATATTCAAAGTTTTTATCCAGATTTTCGGTTGCGTATTTCAGTGCCGCCGCCATACCCACTATTGCGGGAACATTCTCTGTTCCTGCGCGTTTGCCGCGCTCCTGCGCGCCGCCCTCAATAAGAGTATACAGCTTAATACCCTTTTTGGCGTAAAGCACGCCGGCACCTTTCGGTCCGTGGAATTTATGTGCCGAAAGTGAAAGCATATCAATATTCTGCTCTTTAACGTCTATTTTAATATGCCCCGCCGCCTGAACTGCGTCGGTGTGGAAAAGCACACCCTTTTTATGACATACCTCGCCTATTTCGCGAATGGGCTGAACAGTGCCTATTTCGTTATTTGCAAACATTATGGTAACAAGCGCCGTATCTTCCCTTATTGCGTTTTCAAGCTCATCAACACGCACAAAGCCGTCTGAATGAACGGGCAATAAAGTTACCTCAAAGCCCTGCTTTTCGAGCTTTTCAAGCGTGTGCAAAACGGCGTGATGCTCAAAAGCAGAGGATATTATGTGCTTTTTACCCTTTGCCGCGCCCAAATACGCGCCTGTGAGTATAGCCTGATTATCAGCCTCACTCCCGCCCGAGGTAAATGTAATTTCCTTCATATCGCAATTAAGGCACTTTGCAACCGTCTCGCGTGCGGAATACAAAGCCTCCTGCGATAACTGACCTAACGTATAAAGGCTTGACGGGTTGCCGTAAAGCTCCTTAAAATACGGAGCCATAGCGTCAAAAGCCGTATCGCTTATTCTGGTTGTTGCGGCATTATCCGCGTAAACTTTCATTTATCGCTCACTTCCCTTTTTCTTTGTGACTTTATTCTAACATATAATTCCTACAAAGTCAATAGGAATTTAAAAAATAAAAATATATACTTATTCTGCCGCAAAATAATGCTTTTGTTCAGACAAATACTTTTCCCAATCCTTGTATATTTGTTCTTCTGTGCACACCGTTTCTCCGCTTTCTGCCGGCATATAACGCACAAGCCCTTCAATAGCTTTCGGGCAGCCGAAATCACTGTATATAATTTCAATCGCTCTGAGCGGGTCTTCAAAAATTCCTTTATTTTCAAAAATCAGGCTTAACAGCACATACATTATTTTGTTTTTTGCGGTTTCCATTTCTTCTGTGCGAGCGCCGCATACAATTATTTTTTGCAATAATTCTTCTTTTATAATTTCATCGGGATTTATACCCGCCAGCTCAACGGTTGATTTGCTGTTTTCGCCCCTACAAAGCATATTTACGGCGTATTCCACTGCCGCGCTTTTATCGAAATATTCGTTTGATACCGCAAAGAAAATATCATTCCAATTAAGCGCAACTAAATTTGCCGCATAGGAAAAAGGAATCCGAATTGATAACGAATTCCCCGTTGTTTTACCTTCCGTAACCAAATTATCTATTAAATCATTTGTAAAATAGCCAAGTTTAATTTCCATATTATAAAGTCCTCAATCACACTGAACAGATGTTACCTGCCACTTAAAATCACGAAAAGCAAAGAATACCGAAACCTCACCCTTGTATTCGTTTTTCTTTTCAAAGGCGTCATAGTCTTGCACATCAGCACGAATTTTACACTTAATCGTCATTCGGTTTAGCGCTGAAAGCTTAATTCTGTTGGAGGTTTTTACTTTTATGTAATTATCCTCGTTAATTTCTTCCTTAGGCACAACGACCAACTTTTCATAGTCTCTTTTTGAAATAAATGTCTCGTCCTCATCAAAGGAATCGTCAATAACGGTATTGTTTGCGGAAACTATTAAGCTATTGCATTTTACATAAGGTATAGACAAAAATGCAGCCGCAGCTAAAATTAAAACCAGTATCGGCGCAGCTATTATTATAATGATTTTAGGTAATGCTGTTTTTTTCATTCTATCGCACCGCCTTGCAGCAAAAAATTCAGAAATTATGTCATTTTGAAATCAGGTCGGAAAGTGATACGCTGTCAAGATAGTCATATATAAGCTTATCGAGCTTTTGCCATACGGGCAGCGACGGGCAAAGCCCCGAGCGCTTGCACTCCTCACCCTTTGTAAGGCAGGCGCAGTTTACGGGCACAAGCCCGCCCTCGGTCACCTCTAATATTTCGCGGGCGGTGTATTCCTCGGGCTTACGGTTCAGCCTATAGCCGCCGCTTTTGCCACGCTGACTTTCAATAAGCCCCGCGCGCGACAGAGCCGACACAATAGCCTCTAAATATTTAAGTGAAATTTCCTGCCGCTTTGCTATATCGGACAGCGGAACAGTCTCGCCTATATGCTCGGCAAGGTCCGCCATAACCCGCATAGCGTAGCGCCCTTTTGTTGAAATCATCATATTACATTTTCCTTACGGAGTGTATATTTCCCCGTTTTCAAGCCTTTTCCAAAGAAATTCTCCGTTTTCAAGCGTCATATATCCGTGCGGGCTTTGCTCTTTGGGTATAGAAACAGAGCCGGGGTTTAAATATCTGAAAGTACCCATATCCTTGTCCGCCGGAATATGCGTATGCCCGTTTAAAAGTATATCTCCCTTACATAACGGCGGCGGATTATCGCAGTTAAGCTTGTGCCCGTGCGTTGCGTAAATCACGCGGTCGCCAAGCGGAAGAATTGCATAATCGGCAAGAATCGGGAAATTCAAAACCATTTGGTCTACCTCTGTATCGCAATTGCCGCGAACGCAGAAAAGCTTTTCCTTTAAGGGGTTCAGCATTGCAATAACCTCTTTCGGCGCGTAATCGCGCGGCAGGTCATTGCGCGGACCGTGGTAAAGAATATCCCCGAGCAGGAAAAGCCTGTCGGCTTTTTCCCGCTCTAAGGCGTCAAGCAGCACTTGGCAATAATACGCCGAACCGTGAATATCAGATGCAATAAGTATTTTCATAAAATCAACCCGCTATAAGAAAATATGCTATAACTATTACGCCGAGCGCTATGCGGTAATAACCGAACAGCGAGAAATCGTGGCGGCGAACATAGCTTATAAGGAATTTTATTGCGATAACCGACACAATAAACGAGGTGAGCGTTCCCACAGCCAAAACGGCAAGCTCCATGCCTGTAAACGTAAAGCCGAATTTTAAAAGCTTTATAAGGCTTGCGCCGAACATAACGGGAACTGCAAGAAAGAAGCTGAACTCAGCCCCCGCAACGCGCGAAACGCCGAGAATCATAGCGCCCAAAATGGTTGAGCCGCTGCGAGAAGTGCCCGGAATTAAGGAAAGTGCCTGAAAGCAGCCTATTAAAAGCGCGGTTTTATATGAAAGCTCGGGTATGCTGTTTACCTTAGGTTTGCGGCTTTTGTTTATTTTTTCTATTACGATAAACAAAACACCGTAAACTATAAGCGCGGCGGAAACCACCTGCCAATTGTGGAAATGCTTTTCAAAATAATTATCAAACGGAATACCGACGATTGCCGCCGGCAGCATTGCCGCAATTACCTTGAACCACATATCCATAACGTCCTTTTTAATTAAGCCGTTACCCTTTGTTATGTAGTTATAGCCCTTAGCTTTATCGGCGGTAAAGGGCCACATTTTGTTCCAGAAAATAACCACCACGGCAAGTATTGCACCGAGCTGAATAACAACGTTGAACATCTCCATAAATTCATCCGTCATTCCGAGCTTTATAAACTCGTCGGCAATAATAAGATGTCCCGTGCTGCTTATAGGCAGCCACTCGGTAATACCCTCAATAATTCCTAAAATAATCGACTTAATAATATCCATAATTCCCCCAAAGCACCGGTTATAATATCAGTTCACTTGCCCGCAAGCTCCTTATATAACCTGATATACGCATTTGCGGAAACGCCCCAGCTGTTATCGCACCGCATACCTCTTTTGCGCAGGATATCCCATCCCGCCTTATCATCGTAG
>OHBM01000675.1_pt1 | contig 27050 bp, 29 predicted proteins | sample 1577251 | NCBI WGS metagenome assembly OHBM01 (sample SAMEA3541557, study PRJEB24748) | human gut metagenome | biome: human gut; feature: human-associated habitat; material: faeces | place: China | collected 2012 | reverse complement strand
GAGCCACAGTTTTCCGCGGTTGGCTGTCCACGCCGTGTAGACGTGCATGAGGCTCATGCCGTCGCCAATCATCAATATTACGTTCTTCACCTTCTTGCCTTTCGGTGCCTTTATCTTCTCAACGGCGTATGGCTTGTCGTATGTGAAGGTTTGTGTGGGCATGTTGTACTGTGCGCTGGCTGTAGCTGCGCATACGGCAAGAGCCACAATAGCAAATAGTCTGTTTATTTTCATAATGTTCTATAGATTGTTTGTTATTTTGTTGTTTGTCTTTCTTTCATGGTCGGCAACGGCTGAAGAACAACCTGCGGAGGTCGTTTTCAGTCGACTGCTTAGGTGTAGACAAAGGTAAGAATAATTTTTGTGAACCGGAAAGTTTTCTATACATTGAGGAGTATAATTGCGTTTTTTTCTTTACATTTGCATAGAAACCACACCTTAGCGTGCGTTATGAACTAATCGGACAAATCAAAAAAAAGAAGAATCATTTATGAGAAAAACATTGCTTCTGATCTTTACGGCTTTGTCATTGTTAACATGCAACGCCCAAGAGCAAGGGTCGGCAGACATCATACCTATGCCTAACAAGCTGGAGGTGACTGCTGGCAGAGTGCTCAGACTCGGCAGCGAAGTGAAGATAAGCATACCGAAAGACCTGAATAAGCGGAAGGCAATAGTTGGCTACCTTGAAGGCAGACTGAACGACAACAACATACACACAAGGTCGACAACGGCGAAGAAAGCGCAACTGCTGCTGGTTGTGGACAACACTCTGCAGGACGAAGCCTACGAACTGACGGTGACGCCGAAGCATGCCGTTATAAAGTCGAACGCTCAAGGGGCGGGCTTCTTCTACGGCGTGCAGTCGTTCATGCAGCTGGTGCCGGCAGATGCTGACACCAAGGCTGCGGTTCAGTGCGTAGAGATAAAGGATGCACCGCGCTTTCAGTATCGCGGTGCGATGATTGACGTGGCTCGCAACTTCCAGTCGAAGCAGACCGTGTTGCGCTTTATCGACCTCATGGCGGCGTTCAAGATGAACCGACTGCACATTCATCTCACCGACGACCAGGGTTGGCGCATCGAGATAAAGCGCTATCCGCGACTTACGGAGGTGGGATCGAAGCGCAGTCAGACTATGATTGGTCACTCCGACTACTACTATCCGCGCCGATTCGACGGAAAGCCGCAGGAGGGTTTCTACACGCAGCAGGACATAAAGGAGATGGTGACGTATGCTGCCGACCGATTCATCACGATCATACCAGAGATTGAAATGCCGGGACATTCGTCGGCGGCGCTGGCGGCTTATCCGCAGTATTCGTGCGGACTGGGCAAGCAGTATGTGGTGCGCGACTATATGGATATCTTCGACGAGGTGTACTGTCCGCAGGAGCAGACGTTCGAGTTCTTGCAGAACGTGCTGACGGAGGTGATGGATCTGTTCCCGAGCGAGTATATACACATCGGCGGCGACGAGTGTCCGAAGAAGGCGTGGAAGGTTTGTCCGCGCTGTCAGGCGCTGATAAAGAAGCTGAATCTGAAGGACGAACACGAGCTGCAGAGTTGGTTCATCCATCGCATTGAGCGGCTCGTGAACAGCAAGGGGAAGAACATCATCGGCTGGGACGAGATTCTGGAGGGCGGACTGGCGCCGACCGCCACCGTGATGTCGTGGAGAGGCGAAGTGGGCGGCATTGAGGCTGCGAAGATGAAGCACAAGGTGATAATGACGCCGGGCGACTACTGCTATATCGACCACTATCAGGAGGACCCTGAGCATGCTCCGCTTGCTATAGGCAGCTATCTGCCTTTGGACAGCGTGTATGCGTACAATCCGTTGCCCGAGAGTCTTACGCCGGAGGAGCAGAAGTACATAATCGGTACGCAGGCTAATCTTTGGGGCGAGTATGTGCAGACGGCTGATTATCTGGAGTATATGGCTTATCCGCGACTCATGGCTATGGCTGAGGTGCAATGGACTGACGCCGAGAAGAAGGACGTCAACAACTTCCACAAGCGTCTTAAGACGCAGTTTGCTTGGCTCGACAAGAAGGGCGTGCATGCCTGCCGCAACTTCTATGAGGCTGAGTTCTGCGGCGAATGGAACAATGCGCAGAACGTATATGAGGTGAAGCTCAAGACGCTCTGCCCCGGCGCCGAGATACGCTATGCGCTCGACTGCGCCGACGAGAGCCGCTTCAAGACCTACTCTGCGCCGATAGCTCTTGACAAGGAGACGGAGCTGTGGGCGGCGGTGTATGTAGACGGCAAGCGGATGGGCGGCTTAACGCATAAGCGGTTCGCCGTGAACAAGGCTACGGGCTGCAAATATACTTGCTCGCCGAAGGCTGCTTGGGAGAATATGCACGAAGGATATGCGCTCACCGACGGACTGCGCGGATTCTCGAAGGACACGCGCTACTGGACGGGGTTCAACAAGGACACGCTGCAGATAGACATCCGTCTGCACGAAGCGACGACAATCAGCAGAGTGAAGCTCGGTACGCTATGGCGCACTTGGAACACGATGTGGCCGGCTCGCGAAGTGAGGGTGATGGTTTCAGACGACGGCTCAGACTACAGAACGGTTGCTCGTCAGAAGCCCGAATACGACTTCTCGCTTACCGAGGCTACACGTTTCCCCGTTGAGGTGAAGTTCGCGGAGACTGGCGCAAGGTTCGTAAGACTCGTGGTTCTGGGCGGCGGAAAATGTCATGAGGGTCATTACAACGCCGGCGAACCGAGCGAACTGGCATTGGACGAGATTGAAATATATTAGTCGGTACGGAGACAAGAACGTAAATAAAACAACAAAACAACAATAACAAATGAACAAAAACCTATTAGTTACTTTGCTCTTCTTGCTGGCAGCAGGAACCGCATTTGCACAACACAAGTTCCGTTTCAACGACGACGGCAAGTTCAAGGTGGTGCAGTTCACCGACATCCATTGGGACCCGACATCTGCCGGATGCGACACCACACGCAACACCATCCTCTCTGTTCTGAATCAAGAGAAGCCCGACATTGCTATCATCACGGGCGACGTCGTTACATCCAACCCAGCTAAGGAGGGATGGAAGGCTATTGTGAAGATATTCGACGAGGCGAAGATGCCGTTCGCCGTAACTATGGGCAATCACGACGCCGAGCCGCAGTTTATGAGCAAGCACGACATCTACGACCTACTGATGAAGTCGCCTTACTTCGTAGGTTCGCACGGCGCCGAGGGCATTCACGGACACGGACAGCAGGTGATTCCGGTGTACGGTTCGAAGGAGAAAGACAAGGTGAAGTCGCTGCTCTACTGCATCGACTCTAACGATTATCCCGAAACCGACGAGCTGGGGCACTACGACTGGATTCACTTCGACCAGATTGCGTGGTACAGATCGCAGAGCGAACAGTATACTAAACTGAACGGCGGCACGCCCATACCGGCGTTGGCGTTCTTCCACATCGCTCTGCCCGAATATCGCAACCTAATGAACCGCCCAGGCACTTGGGGCAGATGCGACGAGGGCGAGGTTTGCGCTGCTGACATCAACAGCGGAATGTTCGCTTCGTTCGCCGAATGTAAGGATGTGATGGGCGTGTTCGTAGGTCACGACCACGACAACGAGTTCATAGGTCAGGAGAAAGGCATCTGTCTTGCATACGGACGTGTGACGGGTACGGACGCTTACGGCGGACTGGTGCGTGGCGGACGTGTTATCGAGATGTATGAGGGCGAAAGACGCTTCGACTCGTGGGTGACTACACCGCAGGGCAGAGAGTTCGCTTACTACTATCCGTCGGGTATTACGTCGATTGACGAGGAGGGTCCGTATCTGCCAGCTCTGAACGTGAAACCGAAGAAGCACGGCGTGAACTATACTTACTATGAGGGCAAGTTCAAGAAGACTGCCGACATCTTCAACAATGGTAAGAAGGTGAAGGAGGGCGTGCTGAACAACTTCATCATCACCGAGGCTCGAAGCGAGGACCACTTCGGCTACGACTTCCGTTCGTTCATAAAGATACCAGAGAAGGGCGTCTACTACTTCGACATTGCTTCCGACGACGGCTCGCGCCTGTTCATCGACGGCAAGGAGATTATCGACAACGACGGTTCGCACAGCAAGGAGTTCGTAGCTGGTAAGGTGGCGCTGGAAGCCGGCTTCCACGAGATGCGCATCATTTACTTCGAGGACTACATGGGACAAAGCCTTAAGATAAAGATTACGGACAGATACAACAGTAGTCGCATACTTCCTGACGATATGCTTTACACCAAGTAAGATTACCACGTAGGTAAAACATCATTCCCGCATATCTGCTACAATGTTACAGATATGCGGGAATATCATTACCACGCCACGGAATAATACATGTCATAAGCCTCAACCAACTTAAACTGTATTTTAACGCTTTAAGTTCTATAGTTTAGCTATTGATTGTTGGACTTTCTTGCTCTGGCAAGCGGCAAAGACGGGCTGAAAGCCCAATAATCACATAGCCCAGGGCAACGCCCTGGGTAAACATTATACCACACATCTCCATTCGCCCTGTAAGGGCAAAAGCCTAATTATTAAGCTGTTGCCCTTACAGGGCGCACTACTCAATATATACACTCAATACCCAGGGCGTTGCCCTGGGCTATGTGGTTGTTGGGCTTTCAGCCCGCATAGTATATAGGCAAGCCCTTTTGGTTAATATTGCAATAAAACACTGAACAACAAAGCAATATAAAGATGACTAATTGTTTACCGGACAGCAATAAAAAAAAGCGAATGCTTGGTCAGCCGCCAGCTGACCAAACATTCGCTTTATATTATAATGTATAGAACCTGCTTACTTAACGATCTTCTTGCCGTTAACGATGTAGAGACCCTTGCCGAGCTTCGAAACATCGTTGCCGAGATAGCGTCCGTCGATAGAGTAAACGCCCTTAACAGCCGGCTGGTTGTTCATCTCAACGTTCTCTATACCAGTAGTACCGGGATCGGTTACGAACACATCGTCGAGGAAGTAGCGCTGCTCGCCCTGGAAGGTAATCTTCACCTTGCCGTTACCCTTGATAGTGGTACGGAAAGGCGTCTTGGGATCGGGCCACGCAGCATTAGGCATTGTGAAGCTTGCAGTGCCGAGTGTGCCGCCGGTGATAGAGAGTGTGAGCGATGTGCCGTCGCCGTCCCATGCTGCAGCACGGAAGGTGAGCTCCGACTCGCCGTTGAGTGTGAACTCAGGTGTTGTAACCTTAGAGTCGATGCCGCCAGTAGAACCTACACGCATACACTGGCTGCCGCCACGCATGTACTCGCCGGTCCATCCTGCAACGTCTGGAGTCAGTACGCCGGTAGCGAAGTTCTTGTCGAGCTTGTTATTCGGCTTGAACTTGCCGTCGTTGCCGCCTGTGCCGAGCGACTGGTCGAAGGTCTCGTGGAAGACATAGCCCTCAACGGTACCTGAACCGAGGTTGTGGTTTGAGAAGCTGAACGAAGCCAGACCGTTCTCTACATTCATCTTTGTGAGCGAGATATTCATGTACTTCATGCCGTTTGTGTTCTCTGTGTTCGCCACATCGGCAGGAGTAGAAGCATTGGTGAGCTGACGGTAAGCGTCCTTTGTACCGAACACGTCATTAGCCTCAGATGTAGAAGTCTTCTGGTTGTCGGCAGGGATGATAGTGATACGCTCTATGTCGTTGATGCCCTTGCGGAAGGTGTTAGGCATGTTGTAGTCCCAAACGGTCTTGTCGTAAGTGATGTGGTTTACGAGGATGCCGCCTGCAGCGATATACTTGTCCCAACCCTTGCGCTGACGGTTCTCGATGAGGTAGTACTCGTCTTTGTTACCCGGGTTGTAGAAGATGTAAGCGTCGCCACCGTCTGCTGTGGGCTTGATGTCTGAGTAAGAGGCATTCTCTGTCAGCTCTACCGGATTGATCCAGCCTGCAACCATCTTCTCGTATGCTGTGTAGCCAGCCGGGCAGTATGTGTCGCCGTTGTAGCTACCAGAACACATGAGGTCCCATGTACCCATACCATAGTTGCCGCCGTAGTCGATGTCGTAAACATCGGGGTAGCCCATACAGTGAGAGAACTCGTGGCAGATGGTGCCGATGCCGGCGAGCTTGTTGCCACCGTTCACCTCGTTAGAGCATGCGTAGATAGAAACGCGCTTGTTGCCGTAGCGTGCAGCCTGAGGCAGCTGCGACTTGTGCGGCCAGATTGTCTCCTTGCCGCCGCCGGTTGCTTCGCCTTCGCCTGCATATACGACGTAAACCATCTCTACATAGCCGTCGTCATCCCAGTCGTACGGTGAGAAGTCGAGACCGTCGGCGTAAGCCTGGCTACAAACTCCGGTGATCATGCCTTCGGCGTTCTTGTCGTAAAGACGATTACCGCTGGCATCGTTCACGTTCTCGCCGTAGTTCTTGACAGGACCGAGTGTGTACGGACCTACCACGTCGAATGTAATGTTGAACTGGCCGCCGCTCTGTGCGCTGAAGTAGTCGGAAACGCTACCCTTAAAACCGTTCTCACTGAAGCCCTTTTCGTTGGCAACGCGTGTAAAGAACGCCTTCGGGTCTTCCATAGAGAACGACTTGTCAGAGAACTGTGCGAGGAGGATAAGGCAGCGCTTGTCGCCCTTGTACTCCATTTTCTTGGCGTTTGACTTTACGCGGCGCATATCGCCAACCACGTTGCCCGCCTTTGTGCGGAGCTCCTTGTTGATCTGACGCAGCTGATCCATGTCAGCTACACGAAGTCTGTTCTGTGCATCCACGGTATAGCGGTTGCCAGAAGCATCCTGCCAGAAGCTCATGAACTCGTCGCCACGCAACTCCACCTTCACCTCAGTGCCGTTCGGGAGCTGCATAGTGCGCCAGATGCCGCGCTTCGCAGGGATGGCGTTAGCAACGAGTGTTGTTGCGAGAGCCAAAGCCAGTGTAAAGATTTTTCTTTTCATTCTTGTATTTGTAGATTTTCTGTTTTTAGATAAAACTGATGATGCAGAAGCAGTTCTTTATCATCAAACTTAAAGAAGTGCAGAAAAGGAGAGCGGTGCTTCAGCGGTTGAAGCACCCTACCCTCCTTTAACTTAGTGTATCAGATAGCAAGTAAATCTTACTTACTTTGACTTTGTCATTGTGATCTTACCGAGCTGGCTCACACCATTACCGAACCAGATGTAACCCGGAGTCTCGCCAGTCACGCTGTCTACGAGATAACCGGTAAGAACTGCCTCCTGATCGAATGTGATGGTCTTCATGTCAGAAGAAACCTCACCGTCAACCGGATCGAAGCCAAGGTTCTTACCAGAGAGACGTACCAACCAGATGTTCATCGGGTTAGTCATACCGAAGTTAAGACCAGATGCGAACTCGTACTGACCAGGAACGATAGCTACTGTGCAAGTCTTGGAAGTCTTGTCGAAGTAGTAGTCAAGCTGTGCCTTAGTAGAAAGACCACACATACCCTCGATGTAGAGAGTCTTGTTGTACTCTGGGTTGTCTTCGTCAGCTGCACCTGAGATAGATACGTTCCACTTAACAGCATTGCCCTTGTCGTCAACACCATTCATCTCCCAGTTACCCTGGAGCTTGTCGTAGAACTCAGAGTCGTTGTCGCGGATAGTGAAAGTAGTGGTTTTCTTCTCACCGATCTTAGCACCCTTAGCGCTAACGATAGTTACCTCGAATGTGCGCGGCTCGTTGATTTCCTCGTCGTCAACGAGCTCGATCTCGATATTGCCCTGAGCGTCAGAAATCTTAAGAGTCTTTGTTGTTACATAGTAGTTGGTGTTCTCCTTTGCAGGATTGCTGCCTACTTCCTTTGTCTCAACAGTTACGCTAACCAGACCGTTTGTGTTGCCTTCAACGTTGATAGGCAGGTAAACGATGCCGGCACCCTCCTTCGGCGAGCACTCTGTCATACCCATGCTTACGGTAACGTCAGAAGTAGAGTTCCAGTTCTCGTCGTCGTCCTTGCAGGAACCTAAGAAGATTACTGCTGCGAGAAGCGAAAATAATTTGATGTATTTCATAATGAAACTTTTCTTTTTTGGTTGTTAATGCAAATTAATAGCCCGGGTTCTGCTGGTTCTTCAGCTGCGGGTTGCTGTCGATCTCGTCCTTCGGGATAGGCCATACGAAACGATAGTCGTCTGCGTCGTACTTGAGGTTCATACCAAATGCGAACATTACGTTGTTGATCTTGTTGTATTCCTCGTCGATATCGAATGTAGACTCGCGCTGGAAGCCCTGATGTGTACGACGGAGGTCTGACCAAAGCATGCCCTCGCCGATGAACTCGCGCTTACGCTCGAGGAGCACCTGTGTTATGAGCTGCGAACCTACGGGATAAGTCTTATCTGTATAGCCTGAGTAGCGCTTCTTGCAGAAGTCGTTGAAGTACTTGTTAGCCTCGGCGAGCTTGTCGCCACCAAGATGAGCACCTGCCTCAGCTGCGATGAGATACATCTCAGATGTGCGGAACACCTTATTCATGTTCACGAACTCGTTTTTAGAAGGATTAAGCGCTGCGTTGCCCGGGTACTTTGTGAAAGCGTATGCCTTGTATGTAGAGCCCTCAACTTTGAATGCAGAATACTCTGTAAACCACTTCTCAAAACGTATGTCACCCTCATCGTACATCATAAGTGTACCGAAGTTCGGGATGTACATAGGACTTGACTGGTCCTCCTTCTGGAAGACACTACCTATAGAAGAGCCACGCTCTGTTGAAGACATGAACGGCTGGAAGATGATTTCGCTTCCAGTATCGTTAGTCCACAACTTTGAGAACGCAGAGCGCAGAACGAGCTTGTACTTGTTGCTTGAGATAACCTCTACCGCCTTGTCCCAAGCTGTCTGATAGTCGCCCTTAACGAGTGCTACACGTGCCTGCATCGCAGCTACAGCGTAAGATGTGAGGTAGTTGGTCTTGTCAGTCTCGTACTTCTCTGTATACTGGTCAGAAACGCCCGACTTCTCGTAAGCCGAGATTGCGTCGTAAGCAGCCTTGAGGTCAGCGTCGATGAGAGCGTATGTCTCAGCGATAGTTGCACGACCAGGGTACTTGGTAACGTCGCCAGTAGGGCTGTACTTTGTTACGAGAGGTACACCAGAAGCTTTTGCGTTCGGGTCGGTCTGTGTGTACGACTTGCTGAAGTGCTCAACGAGTCCGAAGTATCCGAATGCACGTGTGAAGAGAGCCTCGCCTTTGTAGCGTGCAAACATTATCTTATCATTGTCTGTAAAGCCTGAAGAAGCCATAAGACGATCTGCATGGTCGATGAGCGCGTTACAGTTAGAAATCATAACGTAGTTGCCACCCCAATAGCTAGTTATAGAAGAGTTGGTCGGGTAGATCTGACCGAACGAAAAATCGCTGAGGTTATTACCGTTGCTGATGAGTCCGTTGAAAGCGTCGAGTTGGATATCCGTAAGGTAAACGTACGAACCGGCTGTCACTGTGCGCAGGTTGGAGTAAAGAGTGTTACGGAACTTGCGCATGTCCAGGGAGTTCTGGATGGCGGTCTCCTCGTCAAGAGTGCCAACCGGCTTCAGATCCATATCGCAGGAAGAGAAAGCCATGGCTCCCAGCAGCATCATTGAAATATATAACTTTTTCATTTTATTTCCTGATTAAGTGTTAATATTAGAAAGAGATCTCAGCACCGATTACGAACTGGCGTGTGTTCGGGTAGTTGAACTTCACGACATTCATATCCGGCTCCGGGTCGTAACCCTCGAACGGAGTAATGGTGAAGAGGTTGCGTGCGATACCGAATACCTTCACGCCCTTGATGTAGCGAGTAGCCTGCATCCATTTCTTCGGGAACTCGTACTGGATCGAAAGTGTCTTCATACGGAGGAACGAAGCGTTCTGGATGAGCTGGTCGTCAAACTGCTTATCGTACTTGGCACCCGGGATGTTGGTGATCTGGCCAGGAGTTGTCCAGATGTTGAGCATCTCTACACGCTGGTTCCAACCGGTAGCGAGCTGCGGGTTGGCGATGAAGAAGTTGTCGTTCACCATCGTGTACTTACCTGCTACCCAAGCGAAGTCGGCGATGAGCGAAACATTCTTGTAACGGAAGTTGGTACCGAAACCGCCTGTCCAAGGAGCGTAGCGATTCTTGCCAAGGAACACAGCGTCGCGATCCTGGTTGAACTTCTTTGTCTTGTTGCCATCCTTGTCGTAGTAGAGCGGAGCACCTGTCTGCGGGTCAACGCCTGCGAAACGCACTGAGTGGAACTCACCCCAAGCGTGGCCTACTGCCATCTTCAGACCTGTGTTAGCGATAACGTACTCGTCGCGACCCTGGAAGAGCTCTGTGATTTCGTTCTTGTTGTAGCCTACGTTAGCCTTGAAGCTCCAGTAGAAGTCCTTTGTCTTGAGAATGTCTACGTCTACGTTTGCCTCGATACCGGTGTTGGTCATTGCTGCCACGTTACCGATACCTGATGAGTAACCAGTAGTCATTGAGTAAGGAATCGGCATGAGCATGTCGGTTGTCTTGTTGCGATAGAAGTCTACCGTGAAGTGAGCGCGGTCGAAGATAGAGAAGTTAAGACCTACGTTCCACTTTGCTGTTGTCTCCCATGTGAGGTCTTTGTTGGCCATCTGAGAGATGCCGATACAGTTCTCGCCGTTGTAGAGACCGCCTGCAGCGAAAAGACCGTAGAAGTCGTATGAACCTGCACCTGAGTCGTTACCGGTTGTACCGTAGTTAACGCTCAGCGAGAGGTCGTTCAACCACTCAACATCCTTCAAGAAGTCTTCCTTCTTGAGATCCCACTTAGCACCTGCCGACCAGAATGTACCCCAACGGTGGTCGGGAGCGAACTTAGAGCTACCGTCGCGACGGATAGAAGCAGTCACGTAGTACTTCTCCTTGTAGTTGTACTCTGCGTTAGCGAAGAGTGAGTTGGCTACTTCCTCGACAAATGAGTCGCCAAGGTCGCCCGGTTTAACGGTTTTACCCTGTGGGAGGAGGAGGAGGCGCGGGTCGTCGTGGCCCTCTGAGTAAGCGCTGAGACCGCGTGAACGCTCAATACGTGTCTCCTCACCGAGGAGGACGCCTACGTAGTGGTCACCAAACTGCTTGCGCCACTCTGCTGTGTGCGAGAGTGTGAACTGATAGTAGCGGCTTGTAGAAGCTGAAGCGTTACCCACCTCAGCTTCAATCTGGTTGCCCATGCCGTCTACGAATGCGTCGTACGGGCTGAACGTACCGTGGTTCATGCTCTCAAGACCGTTCATCGACTGCAATGCCTGGAATGAGAGACCCTCAAGCGGAGTGAATGTCTCGGTGAGGCTGGTATTGAGAGTGAGCTTGTTGCGATAGTAGTCGCGGTGTGAGTTGACCCACCAAGGCATAATAGTATTCGGTGTGTACTTAACACCAATAGCGCGGCCGCCCTTGATCATCTTGCCGTTCTCGTCGATCGTGTACTCATAAGGTGTGTCATAAGGCTTTGCCATACGAGCGAACACGAGCGGGTTGGCACCGTAGATATTACTATTACCTCCGCTCCATTCTGCATTCTGCGAGTAGCGCTGCACACCGAGGTTTGTTGTGAAACCGATCTTGAAGAAGCGGTTCAGACGAGCATTGATGCGAGCGTTAAGAGTGTTACGGTGCATCTTAGACATCTCGATAAGACCGTCCTGCTTGTGGTGGTTGAACGAAACGTAGTAGTTTACGGTCTGGCCGCCGCCCTGCATTGTAGCGTTAACGTCGAATGTAGGAGCTGCGTCGTCGATCATCTCGTCGCGCCAGTTGGTGTTGATGTTATACTTGTCAACGAGGGTGCGAATCTCGTCTGTTACTGGCTGACCGATGATGTCGCGGAACTTGACGTACTGCTTAGAGTTCATCATCTCAACGCCGTCGCTTGTAGGGCCTGCAATACCGTACTGTGCTTTAACGCTAAGACCTACCTGCTCGCTATACTTACCCTGCTTGCTGGTGAGCACGATAACGCCGTTGGCAGCACGCGCACCGTAGATAGCTGTAGAAGCAGCGTCCTTGAGCACTGTGATGCTCTCGATGTCAGCCGGGTTGAGTGTTGCGTAGAATGATGCAGAAATCGGCGCACCGTCGAGGATGAAGAGCGGCTGGCTTGATGACTGGATAGAGTTAATACCGCGCAGACGGATGGTTGCTGATTGAGACGGGTCGCCGGCAGAAGAAAGTACCGAAAGACCAGCCACCTGACCTGCAAGAGCGTCGGTGAAGTTCGGAGTGACGATGCTCTCGAGTTTCTTCTTATCGACAGAAGCAACAGAACCTACCACTGAACCCAACTTCTTTGCAGAACCGTAGCCAGTGATGACTACCTGCTCGAGTGTGTGGCTGTCCACCTGGAGCACTACGGTCATGTTCTCGCTTGCTTTAACGCGCTTAGAAACCAGACCGATTGACGAGAACTCGAGCTCAACGCCAGGCTTGCTGACTGAGAGCGAGAAGCGTCCTTCAATGTCGGTAACTGTACCGGCTGTCTGCGAACCTACCACCTTGACTGTAGCACCGATAACGGGCTCACCGTCTTCAGAGGAGGTGACAATTCCGGAAACGTGAGTTTGTGCCATTGCCATTCCTATACTTAGGAAGAGACAGGCGAAAAACATCATGATTCTTTTTTCCATATTAATTCTCTCTCTTTAAATTAATTAATTATTATAATTTGATTTTTGTTTTCACATTGTATGTGTCGGGAGCGGTCCCCGTTTTTTACCTGTATTACATTATTCTAATTTGAAAAAAGCACACACGTCGTCACGATACCTTATATATATAAAGCAGCCCTCACGCTTCGAGGTGAAGAAACAACATAATGCGTCTCAATCGCCTTAGTATCCTGCAACGTCTGGTAAATTAAATTTTAAAATTCATTTGCAAATTTAATTAATAATTGTTTCCCAACCAAATATTTTAACTCAAAAAGCGAGGTTTTATTACGTTTTTTCTGCAATTCATACCAAAACATGATAATTTTATTAATATTTATAAGTTTTTGCGAACTTAAAAAATCAAAATGACGCTAAAATTCCGTTTGCCCAAACAATATTATTATGTCAAAAGGTTTGCGTACACAATATGAAAATGACAACGGAAATATCACCAAGTTTCGATTTTTCAGACGGCTTTTTATGATATTTTGTCAACTAAACATTTATGGGGCACAGAACGAAGTGTATATGAGTCGGTTGGCTGAAAAAGTTGTGAGTGGTTTGTGTTTCAATGAGTTAGGCTCGGATGCTTGAATTGGCTCCGTAAAACGAAGCGTTTACATAGGCTTACATTTGGTTTACTTTTGGGGCTTGTTGAGGCTCCTGTGGTTTACATGGGGCTTACGGGTGGTTTATATTGCGTTTCTGTTGATGCTTGGTGTTGTCTTGGGGTAGAATGGTGGCTGAGGCCACTTTTTTTATGGTGTTTTTGAAATTTGATAATGCGAAATTATTCCATATAATGATTATTTGGTATATTTGCAGAAACAAAACGAGTGAATATGGCAAAGGTAATACATGTGCATCTGCTGCACAATATAGATGGAACGAGGCGGAAAGACTGGTACTTTAGCAGCATTTCCGCGGTTTATACGGTTTTGACGGCTGAACAGATCGGTGCGACGAAGAATTATTTGCTTCATGCAGGGCTGTCAGGCAATGGTACATTATGCACGAAATGCGCTATAATCAAGCAATCTACGCTTATTTCGTGCTCTCGTGGGGCAGATGATTAGTCTGGTGTTTTTATGGCGTTAGAACGCAAATAAAAGGCCGTTTGGGCGGTCGTGGGAATGGAGGTCGTTTGGCCTCCTTTTTTTGTGCCTTAAAGTGGCGAAAACGGGAATGGGGTTACTATTGGGGTTACAGATAGGGGTTACATTTTCGGAAATTAGGGGTTACACATTCGGGGTTTTCGAGGGTAGGATAGAGGGGGAGGGAAAAGGATAGTTTTAAGGGATAGGGTGGGGGAAACTACCCATTTGTGATATTGGTAAAATGGGCGCGAATCGGGCTAAAACCTTGTATTTATGGGGATTCTTACATGGGATGAGCCTCGAAAGAGGGGGTACACCCCTCCAAACGGGGTTCTAATGGCATTGGAGGGGTATACGTATGGTGTTACGGCTTACCACCTATGATAACATGAAATGGGTTTACCCTGCACTTGCAATATTTGAAGTGTCGGCATCCGATACATGCTTTTCTTTTTCGATAGACAGTTGCTTTATGGTTTCTTTGAGACGTCCAATTTCCTCTGCTTGTTGTATGATTTTAGCATCTTTGCTTTGTATGTATGGTTCTAATTGACCAAAGAATGTGGCAATGCTTGTCTCTGTCGTTGCAAGAATAGGATTCCCTGGTTCAGAATTAGGTAAGGTGTCACTCCCTAAGCCAGTGAGAAGCCACATTGCGTTTACATCGTAAGAAATCACGATTTTTTCTAAAACGTCAGCTTTGGGTATGACTCCCTTTATATAACCTCTTATATTAGCTTCACTAACGCCTAATTTCTGGGCGAATACTGTATTTTTCCCACCTGCTTTTATATCAACGAGGTGCTTGATTCTTTCGTGAATTGTCCCGTTATGTGCCATAATTCTAAATTTAATCGAAATAAATCCCGATTTTTCTTTTGTAATTCGTGAGAAATCCTATCTTTGCAGCGTGTTCAAGATTGAACGAGCGGCCAAAGATACGAAAAAAGGTCGAGAATAACGAATTTTTGCAATTAAAGAATATGAATGATACAGAAATAAAGGAGTGGCAGACGCAGAGCGTGAAGCACAAGGTGGCAATGGTTCTGATAATGGATGGTGTTAGTTTCAGCTACACAGAAGAGGACGGCATCGTATTCACAGCACCAGAATGTTATGTGGCGAGATTGATAAGACGGCTGATGTCCTGCTACGGATGTAGCGTTAGACCGAAGATAAACGAGGTAAAATGATTGCAGGATAACACGGAGACCCTGGGTGCTGCACTGGATAGTCAGCCACCGCACTGGATAGTCGGCAGGGTTGGCCTCGGATGACCGCGGGAAAGACCGCAGGAGTGGCAGGTTTGCCGTGCGCTGGATAGCCATGTGGGGTTCGACTCCCCAAGCTCCACCAATATGTTAATAATTAAAACAAGTGAGATATGAAAAAGTACATTCACGTAACAAAGGAGGTTCGTCAGGAACTGGCGGAAGTGTTCAAGGTGGGTGACCGCGCTGTGTGGAATGCCCTAAGTTTTGACAAGGAGCGTGGTGAGACGGATCGTGCAAAACGTATTCGTATGTTTGCCCTCCAGAAGGGCGGCATTGTGATGGTTGTATCACCAGAGATGGAAACGCTTCATGATTCAGATGACTACATGCGTCAGTATCTCCCTAATGATGTGATGCTTGAGTTCTCAAAGAAAGAGGATGCAGGTTGCGACGTGTACCACAAGGGTGTCAAGGTTCGCCATTACGACAAGGTAATGGTCAGTGATATACCAGAGATTCAGAACTGGGCTGCAACATTGAGATAAGGAGGAGTAAGTATGGAGTACCACGATAACAGACTTTGCATCTCGATGCGGGAACTTGTGGATGGCGGTGTGATGACCGTACCCAACTACAAGCAGCTCTCTGCACGCGGTCGCATAGACATTGTGCGTCGTGGTGGAAGAGGCGGCTATGCGCTCATCGCGGTTAGCAGTCTGCCCGATGCTTATCAAGACAAACTCAAGGAGATTTATCCGGACCCGTCGCTTGAGGTGCTGCTTGCCTGGCTTGATGCCAACTACGAGGTGGACCAGGCTGCTGTCGCATATTTCAACGACTGGCGCAACCAGTCTGGGCACGACCATGCTACTGACGCTCATGTGAAGGAGTATGTGACCAACGCCAGTGTGCTGAATGCTTGCATCAAGCTCTACAACAACGCCAAGGCGATACAGAAGACGATGGGCCAGAAGTATGACTGGAGCATGATGTCGCAAGCAGTGGAGGGCTACCGCATGAAAACCGGGCACACTTTGCCGGCAAGTATGCTACGCTTCCGCAAGAAGGTGAACGAGTATCTGCGAGACGGATACGAATGTCTTATAAGCAAGAAATTTGGCAACCAGACAAGCCGTAAGGTGGATTACCGAACGATGCGCTTGATATGGTCAATAGCGGTGCTGCCCAACAAACCTTTCAACACGAATGTGTGGGAGATGTACAATTCGTTTGTGTGCGGTGAACTGGATGTGTATGATCCGGAGACGGGTGAGCTTTTCAACCCGAGCGAGTGGACCGACAAGAACGGTGACCCGAAGTCGCTTAGCGAAAGCACTATCACAAACTACCTGAATCGCCCAGATGCTCGTTTGTTTATAGCTAAGAACCAAGATTCCTACACCACCTTCATGCACGAGCAGATGCCCCATGTTCACCGCCATGCGCCCGAGTTCTCGTTCTCAAAGATTTCATTCGATGACCGCGACCTCCCACGCAAGTTGAAAGACACGAAAGCGCGTCCGAAGGCATACTACGCTTACGATGTGACGAGCCAGTGTGTAGTGGGCTACGCCTACAACCGCAACAAGAACGTGGACTTGGTGGCGGACTGCTTCCGCTCGATGTTCCGACTGATAGAAAGCAAGGGTTGGGGCTGTCCGGCGCAGGTTGAGGTGGAGAACCACTTGATGAGCCAGTGGAAAGACAGTTTCCTGAAGGCTGGCGTATTGTTCCCATTTGTGCGTTTCTGCGCCCCGATGAACTCACAGGAGAAATATGCAGAGCCGATGAACGGTGCCAAGAAACGCAGGGTGGAGCATCGGAACCACCTTGGCATCGGACGCTTCTACGCCAAGGACAGGCACTACCGCACAGAAGCCAAGAAGGTGTTTGACGAGAAGAATGACACCTACGAAGACAAACAGTACTACACATGGGAAGAGCTGATTGCAGACGACATCCGTGACATCAAGGAGTTCAACAATACCCTTCACCCGAACCAGAAGAAATACCCCGGCATGACACGCTGGCAAGTGCTTGAAGCCAATATGAACCCAACGCTTCAGCCAATGGACAAATCGGTGTGGGCACGCTTTATTGGCGAGCACACAGAGACCTCCATACGTAGGAACAGCTACTGCAGAGTGGCGTATAAGGACTGGTGGTTGAGCAAGACCGAGGTGATAGAAAGACTTGCCCCGAACAACTACAAGGTGGATGCCTACTATTTGACCGATGAGGACGGCAACGCAACCGACGTCTATATCTTCCAGAACGACCGACTTATCGACAAGCTCGAGGACGTGGGCACGTTCAACACTGCCGATGCAGAACAGACAGACGAGGACAAAGAGATATTCGTGAACCAGCAGAAGAAGATAGCTGCATTCAACGCCTACGTGAAGAAGAACGCCATAGCAAGTGTGGGCATATCCAAGCCGGAACACTCAGAAGAGGTTGCACCACCGCCACCGCTTGAACTTCCACCAATGGAAAGCGAGCAGGAAATGGAAGTGACCTACCACATTTCTGACCCGTTGGCAGATTTATAGAATGATATTAGAATACAATTAAAATAACGTGAGACATGATAACGAATGAGAACAAGAAGCGGATATTGGAGGCTATAGCCACCAACCGCACGAACTATCCGAGCGATGCCAAGCACGCTGCTTCATTGGGCATCAGCACCTCGGTATATAGCGCCATCAAGAATGGTCAGACAGACAAGGCACTGAGCGAAGCCAACTGGATAACCATCGCCCGAAGACTGGGTGTGAACCTCAGAGGAGGCATTGAATGGAAGCCAGCACGCACCGCCACCTTCGAATATATCACCAAGCAGCTGGAGTTCAGCCAACAGAGCGGACTGAGTGCGATACTTTGTGATATACCCAACATCGGCAAGACATTCACGGCACGCTATTATGTGCAGTGCCACCGCAATGCCATCTATGTGGATTGCTCACAAGTGAAGACCAAACTGAAGCTGGTGCGTAAGATAGCCACTGAGTTTGGTGTTGGCAGCAATGGAAGATACAGCGATGTGTATGAGGATTTGGTTTATTATTTGCGCTCAATCGACACCCCACTCATCATTTTGGACGAGGCTGGTGACTTGCAGTATGAGGCATTTCTGGAACTCAAAGCCTTGTGGAACGCTACAGAAAGATGCTGCGCCTGGTATATGATGGGTGCTGACGGACTGAAAGCCAAAATCAATCGCTCCATTGAGTGCAAGAAAGTGGGCTATACCGAGATGCTCAGCCGATACGGTGACCGCTACTCGAAGGTAACGCCCGACGACTGCAAGGAGCGTGAGAAGTTCCTGAAAGACCAGGCGAGCGTGGTGGCAAAGGTGAACGCCCCTGAGGGCGCGGATATTGCTACCCTGGTGCGCAAGTCGGGTGGTGGACTGAGACGAGTTTACACGGAAATAGAAAAACTAAAAAGAGTGCAGGCATGATGACGAAAATAGAAATGCAATATATGGACGCGGTTATACAAATAAACCGCCGACAACGAAATAACGAGGTGGACTGGGAGCAACGTCGCTATGAATTGGCCAAGGCTGCATTGTTTGTGGCTCCAGTCCTTCACCATGATCGTGAAGAAATGACAGCCGAACTCATTGCCAAATATGCAGTCAAGATAGCGGACGCAGTTGTATCAGAACTTATCGAAACAGAGAAGTGATATGGCAAAGCGAGCATATAGCCCCAAGGATGTGGCGAATATCAAGTGCAAGGCACTACCATTTGAAGGACAATGGAAAGACGTGTTCGGTCAGCCTGAAGAGGGCGACACATGGTTCATCAGTGGCCCCAGTGCCAGTGGCAAGAGTTCCTTCGTTATGCAGTTTGCCAAGATGCTCTGCGGTATAGGCAGCGTGTTGTATGTGTCCTTGGAAGAGGGCGTTGGTCTGTCGATGCAACGACGGCTTGCCCAATTCAAGATGAGTGACGTTCAAGGCTCGTTCCGCATCATTACCGATGGTGACATCAAGGCATTGGAGGAACGGCTGGCAAAGCCCAAGAGCGCCAAGTTCATCATCGTGGACAGTTACCAGTACGCATACGAGGCAGGGTGGGAATATTCGCTGACCAAGGCACTGATAGAGCGCTTCAAGCGCAAGACATTCATCTTCATCAGCCAAGAGGACAAAGGCAAGCCCATCGGCAAACCAGCCATCAGGCTGAAATACGCAGCCGGGGTGAAGGTGAGGACGCAAGGCTTCAGAGCCTACTGCCAGGGGCGGTATTCCGGCAACGTGAGCGAATACTACACCATCTGGGAGGAGAAAGCGGTAGAGGTTTACAACGACAAGTCTAACAACTAAAACATAACAGAGATGAAGAAGAAAGTTTATATCAGCGGAGCGATAGCCCACTACGACCTTAAAGAGCGTATGGCAACCTTTGACCATGCGGCACGCTATCTCTCCATAAAAGGTTACGAGCCGGTGAACCCATTTGAAAATGGCGTTTCGCAAGATGCTCACTGGATGGAGCACATGAGAGTGGACATTGCCCTGCTTTTGAAGTGTGATTGCATCTATATGCTGCAAGGCTGGGAATTGAGCAAGGGAGCAAAACTGGAACTGGATGTTGCCAGTTCGTGTGGCATTAAAGTGATGTTTGAAGGTCATGAGAACAATGTTCGTGAATACACCTGCTGCCTTTGTGGTAAGACCCAAATCGGCTATGGAAACAATCCTCATCCATTGAAAGATGAGGGTGAGTGTTGTCCTGAATGTAATTTGAAGGTGTTAAGTGAAAGAATAAGGTTGTCAAAATTGAAATAGATATGGCACAGGAAGTAACCAATTTCGCACGCTTCTATGGCATACTCAAAAAGAGCTACAAGTTTGCCACCAAGGAACTGGGCGATGAGTTCAAGGAAGGAGTGGTGAGCCAATTCACCAATGGACGTACTACTTCGCTTAGGGAAATGACCCGTAAGGAGTACGACTTGATGTGCGACAAGCTCGAAGGTGTTACAGCCAAATTGATACGCACCGCCAAGGACGTACAGCGCAAGCATCGAAGCCAGTGCTTGAGGTTGATGCAAAAGCTCGGCATCGATACAACAGACTGGACACGCATCAACGCATTTTGCCAGGATCAGCGTATTGCCGGCAAGGTGTTCTCCCAACTAAGTAATGAGGAATTGGAGCAGCTATCGGTGAAGCTCCGCTCCATCCAGCGCAAGGGAGGTCTGAAACCTAAGAAAGAACCGACACCTCCAGCACAGCCACAAGTGGAATACATGATGATGCCAATTGGAAATGGAGGTGAGGCATGAATGAGAAAGTGAAGCGAGTGATGGAATATATTCATGGCATCGCATACAGAGAACTCCAAGGTGACCAGTACATCGAATTTCTTGAGTGTATTGAATACGAGATAGACAAGGAACTGGATGAAGGAGACTGGCCGGAACCAGAAGAAGACGAGTGATAAGCAATCAAAATAATAATCAACAAAAAGTTTACTACAATGGCAAAAAGAGAAAAGAAAGTAATCATTACCGGTGTGACAAGAGAATCAGCCGACGAAGCGTTCGCAGCCTACGCAAAGGCAGACGCGCAGAGTGCGAAAATCACGGCAGACATTGAATTGCAGTGTGCCAAGATCCGCGAGAAGTATGCCAACAAGCTGGCAGAACTGGAAGGTGAGAAGGAGAAAGCCTTCGACACGCTTCAGGCTTATGCTACCGAGAACCAGGCAGAGTTGTTCACCAAGAAAAAGAGCCTTGAGATGGCGCATGGCGTTATCGGCTTCCGCACGGGCACACCTAAGCTGAAGACCCTGAAAGGCTTCACATGGGCAAGCGCCCTGCAACTGGTCAAGGAGTTCCTGCCAAGCTATCTGCGACAGACCGAGGAGATAGCCAAGGACAAACTCCTTGCAGACCGCGACGTGGAGGATATGGTTCCTCAGATGAACAAATGTGGTATCCAAGTGGTGCAGGACGAGACATTCTACGTTGAACCCAAGAAAGAGGATGCCGTATGATACTGGAAGTGGAGAAGAAACCGAAAGTGGCCTTGTGCCGTAAGTGTTACGGTACAGGTCGTCTCCACGACAAGGAGACTGGCAAAGAAAGCACATGTGACCAATGTGAGGGAACGGGCAGAGTAACCGTCAGCGCAAAGATGAGCTATGACATCCGTCCCTATAAACCAAGAGACAGACACTAAAACATTTTATGAGCAAGAGGCGAGGAGCAAGCTATCAGAAACGTGTCACAGACATAAATAGGATATACGACCAACATGCCAAAAGCGGAATCAGCAACCGCGAGATATGGCGAAGGTACGTGTATCCTGTTTATGGTATATGTGAGCGTACCTTCTACAACCTCCTTAATGCCTCTTGTGACCCAAAGAACGAAGTGCCACAAGAGGCACAGACGTTTCTAAAATTCGACTTTGACGATGAACCAGGACATACAGAAAATTATCCGCAATATCCTAAACGACGTTAGGGTGGAGTTGAGTGATGAGTTTGACCGCAACTTTGAACGGCAGGCATTCTTCAACGAGGCATGGCAGCGCAGAAGCAGTCCCACACGTCCTGGCGGTTCCATACTGATAGACACCGGCAAGTTGCGGCAGAGCATCAGCAGCCGAACCACAGACAGCAGTATCACGTTCTGCTCGACACTACCTTATGCAGCCATACACAACGATGGAGGCGAGATAAAGGTGACGGCGAGGATGAAGCGATTCTTCTGGCACAAGTACCATGAGGCGACAGGCTCATTCGGTCGCAAGAAGAATGGTGAGAGACGCAACGACAAGCGCACCGTACAACTGAGCACCGAGGCGGAGTTCTGGAAGCACATGGCTCTGATGAAAGAAGGAAAGAGCATCAAGATACCGCGCCGCAGATTTCTTGGAGCATCGCCAGAAGTGGAGCAAGCGGTCAAGGACATCATCGAGGAGAACCTTGCAGAGTATTTTGAACACGAATATAAATTGAAATGAGAAAGGAATTATTCAACGCCATTAAAGCAAAACTGGCGAGCGATGTGCCTGAAGTGCAGCACATCGATTTGTGGAACCACAATGTGGAGTTTGTAGAGCAGGAAGAAGGATGGGCGCGTCCAGCCGTCTTTGTGGAGTTTGGAAAGATAGAGTGGTCGCCATTTCAAGGCGGCAGTCAGCGTGGCAAGGGACTTGTTACTATTCACCTTGTGACAGACTGGGCTGACGGTGGCCATGATGCAGCTTTCGACCTTTGCCACCAGGTGCATACAGCCCTTGACGGATTGAGTGGTGATGATTTTAACGGCATGGCGCTTGTTGAGACGAACACCAACCACAACCACGAAGAGATACTTGAAAGCATCGACTGTTATGCGGTGCGTTACCTATTGCGATAAACCGCCCATGTCGCAACGATTTAGCCCCGACGGATAATTTACCGCCGGGGCTTTTTAATGCCGTTAGAATCGAATTATAACGCCGTTAGGCGGCATCGGTGAACAACATCATGTCTGTGTAGTGCGAGCTGTAGTTCACTGTGGCGTTGAACTCCACCTTGTGGCAGTTCTTGAATGGGTTGCCAACGGTCGGTTTTTGGCCCATCCATTCACAAAGCTCAATAATGGATGACTTGTTGGAAGTGAAATATATAAAGTGATGTCCGGCAAGAATGGTCAGCACATCGAGGTAGTCGGAAAGTTTCCAGTACATATTATATGTGCCAACGTCGGTGGATAGATAGGGCGGATCAACAAGGTACACAACATTCGGCATGTCTTTGTATCGGGCGAACACCTCTTTGTAGTCGCATGATACTACTGTGATACCTTCAAGATAGTCCTCACAAGTAGGATAGTCTGATTTGCGGAGATTGTTGTATAGAGCCTCCTTCTTCATTTCGGGGATGCTCAATTTGTATTTCATGGAGAACATCAGTCCGGAAGAAATGGTGATGAAGTCAATGTACCCGACCTCTCGTTCCTCTTGCTCCAAACGAGCGAATATGCGGTCGCGCAGTTCACCACGGATGCAGCTGTGCTTGGGTATGCCCTCCGTCTCCACCATTTTGCGCAGGTCAGCCAAAAGGTGGTTGGTCTGCGGGATGTGCTGTAGGCGGTTGCGGTAGCCGTCGAAGTCGTTGTATATGACTGTGGCATTTGGCTTCTGGCACTTGGTGATGTGTGACAGCAAGCCCGAACCACCGAACAAATCCACGAATACCGTGTCCTCCGGATATTGCTTTAGAACCTTGATGAACTCACGCGCGAACATGCGCTTCTGCCCCACGAAAGGGAGCGGTGCCGATAAATACTGTTTTCTCATGCCTTACACGTTCAGTTCAAATTTCACGTTCTCGTTTCCGTTGAGCAACTGTCGTGTGTGTTCGATGTTGTTTTCGTAGATATGCACATTCGCAAGGTTCAGCGTGATGGACTTCAAAGGGAGGTCAATCTGCCGGGCCATGAGGTAGAGGTGGTAGATGTCGGCTGGCAAGCCGAGGTTCGCGTCCGAGCTGCGCTGGTAAGCAGACACCACTAATTCGTCGTTCTCAATCTGGAACTGAACGAGTGACAGACACGGTGCCTGGTTTGTCTCCGCATCGGTGGAGCCGAGGAACAGCACATAGTTCTTGCTGTTGCGCTTCTCTCGGTTGATTTTGGCGATGAGTGGCGGCAGCTTCTCAAAGTAGGTAGGGTAGGAGTTTACGAGAATGGCACCGCAGTAGTCCCACCAGTTGATGCCCACCTCGCGATACTTCTTCACATTGCGTTCACCCTGCATGAAGAGCTGCAGCTCGTTCTTTAACTTCTTTCGTGCGATGCCGTGCCCCTCGAATATGTCGAGCAGGTCAGCAGGGGAAAGCACCAACTGCTCGTTGAGAAGATAGCGTATGCTTCCCTTCTTGTTGGTCTGGTACTTGCCATGAGAAAGTACCTTCTGTAAAATTTGATGGTATTTGTTCATAACCGTTTTGAATTTGAAAACGGTGCAAAGGTAACAACGCGTGTCCCCTCGACAATGACCATACGCAAACGTTACACTGCAAGTAGATTGCAGTCAGTTTTGAAACGCCGTATAAGGCTGTACACCTTGCGCTCGCTTATGGCGTATTCTGTGGCGAGCCTTGCCACGATATATGACACCTTCTCGCCTTGTGCGGAAAGTGTGCGGTATTCCTTAAATAGGTCGATATATTGTACATCGTCCAGCCTGATTCCTGCCTTTTGGAAGTAAATCAGCAGTTCCCTGTTCAAATTCAGTATCTCTATTAGTTTCATTCTCAGAAATTTTTTGTACTTTTGCATCGTCTCACTTACATAGCGCGTTGCGCAACCAAAACAATAAAGCCATACAGTGCGAACGAGGGCATACGCCCCCGGTCGTGCGCTGTATGGCGTTTTGGTTAAAAAAGTAAGTGAGACGACTATTTTAACAGGCCGGGGGCTTTTTTATTACCCTCCCCCGAAGGGATTGTTCTTAGTCTCGGTATAACTCCAAATTGAAATTATCCTTGCTCTTCCATCCATCAGCCAGTGTGTCCTGGATATGCTGCATGGCTTTGGTATAGAAGTCCGTCAGTTCTTCGATGGTGCTGAACGTGTGATAGCATGGCTCATCGTCTGTTCCGAACTTGAACGTGACCGGCAATGTCTTGCCGTCAGACTGCACAGCCAAGTCGTATGCCACCTTGTAGTTGAACTGGTTCTCGTTAGAGAGCCACACGCTCATGCCGTTCCACACGAAGCCAGAAAGTATGGTCTCGTTCGTGCGGTCGTTGAACCATTCCGACACCATGGTCTTGATGGTATCCTCAGATGGCTTTCCGTTGAACTCCGCCTCCATATAGTCGGCAGATCCATCCTCGTTGTTATGCACGTCCCAGCGGACACGCCATTTTCCTTTGACGGGGTTGGTGCATTCAAGCAGCTTTACCCCTTGTGCTCCGTTTACTCTGTTCATCATGTGAAAATGTACTTTGTTCTACCTTTGCCGAAGGTTTCCGCCTTGATGGTGGTCTCGAATGGGAAGCCGTCTGGCATTTCACTCACTTGCTGGAGAATGTTTTTCATCTCCTCGCTGTTGGTGAAAAACTTCTTTGGCTCGCCGTTCTGCTCGATGGACACGACACAGCGGTCTTCGCCCTGGCTGGTTTTGACTCCGACCTCGAAGTCTTTTACCACGATGGGCAGGTTCACCAACTCGCGGATGCTTACCACCGCACCCGCAAATCGCTTCTTGCCGTCTTCTGGCTTGTAAGCGACATTCAAATCCTTAAATGATTTCATTTTTTTGCCTGTTAATTTATAAAACAAATTTCGGCAGCAAGCATGCTTGGCCATTCCGTAGAATGACGCAATCAGTTCTCGCCGTCTCTTTCTTGACTTGACTTTGTGTAGTTTCCTTGCATACTTCTTCTTGACGCGCTTGCGCAGTAGTGAGTATGATCCGTTGAATGTCACATACCCCAAGAAGTCGATTCCTTGCGCTGATGGGAATACCCTTTCGTTCTTCTTGATTTCAAGGTCAATTTTTTCGACTTGCTCATGTACAATGCCGTGTGCCAGCCAATTTTCTTGCTTGTTGCCACAGAGCACTCTACCGTCATCGCAATAACGGTAGAAATGGCGGATGCCGTATTTGTCCTTCAGATAATGGTCGAGGAACACGGACAACAAGAGGTTGCCAGAAGCCTGTGAGCTTCGCAACCCGAAGCTGATACCCTCCGGCAGAAGATGAAGAAAATGATCCAGGAGCGACAGCAGGATTTTGTCTTTGAATACTCTGCGGTAGCACCACATGACAAACTCAGGCTTAGTATTGTCATAGAAATGCTTGATGTCGAACTCGTAGCAGTAGCGTGTGCCTTCGGGGTCACGTTCCATGTCCAATTGCATGCACTTGCGGAGATCATGTGTGCCACGCTTCTTGATACTTGCTCCAGTCGTCCTGATAAAACGCTTATGCAGATGTTGGTCCACCACGTTCATCACGGCATACACTGCGATGCGGTCGTACATGGAAATAATCTGCAGGTGTCTTACTTTGCCATTCTCACAGATGATGCGTTCATGATAATTGCCGAGTCGAAAGGAACCGTCGGCAAGTTTTGCAGTCAGTTCTGCAATCACCTCCTCGCGGTGTGCGAGCAGATAGCGTCCTTGACGGCATTTCTTACGCTTCTTCCCACGCAGTACACGGTCAAACGCCTCCGACATATTGCCGTAGGACGTTATCTCTTGCATGATATAGCCTTCTCTGTGCATGGTCTTCTTTTTATGATGGAAGATAAGGGCCTTCCTATCCCCGGGCCAAACTTCTTCGAATCGTTACCGACCTACCAAACTCTATTGCCCGACACTTGATGTTTCAGCTTTCCACCTTTATATTGGTGCTTTTGCTGTGGCTCGTTTCCCTCGGCTCCACATTAGGGACACGTCCCCATCGTTGTACGCCGATTAGTTAGATTTCCAGGCGCGAGCCGACATTCGCATTCGCATTCGAGGCATCGTTATTCGCATTCGCATTCGAGACACCGCCATTCGCGTTCGCATTGTTGTACCCGCGATAGACCACACGGCCTATGGGAAACTCTACCAGTTTGCAAAGTTACTCATTCTCTGTGCAAAAGATGAATGAATATTACACAATGAGCCAAAATAACATTGCGATGAAGCCTCCGAGCACTGTGCAAGCCCAGTCGATCCAGTCCCAAGGGCAGCCGTGAAGCTTGTCTTTGAGTTCGAGACATGAAGCTGCGATGATGGCAATAGATGGCTGCCCATGGCGACAAGGCGCACAGCCCGACCAGCAAACCGCCGATAAGATGCTTATAGCGGTTGCTTTTCTTTAGAAATGAGAAAATTTTGTTCATAACTTGTTGTGTTTTGAAAATTTGTTATTACCTTTGTGGCGTGGGAGCGACATACTGAAAACCACTGAAAGCAGCCTGCGACGTTGCAGAACCTGAGACCAACGGATTATTCCATTGGTCTCTTGTATTTTCTGAGCTTGCCATTGACATACCAAAAGATGTAGTCATGGTGATAATCTTTACTATCCCAAATGGCTTTGTTCC
>OHBM01000671.1_pt1 | contig 27071 bp, 25 predicted proteins | sample 1577251 | NCBI WGS metagenome assembly OHBM01 (sample SAMEA3541557, study PRJEB24748) | human gut metagenome | biome: human gut; feature: human-associated habitat; material: faeces | place: China | collected 2012 | reverse complement strand
CAAAGCTGAACGAGGCTGGCATTGAGGGGCGCTACCTCTGGAAGCCCATGCATTTACAGCCGGTTTTCGCAAACTGCCCCTTTGTCAGCGTCAGCGATGCGCCGGTGGGCGACGATCTCTTTGCGCGCGGCGTATGCCTGCCCAGCGACACGAAGATGAGCATGGACGATGTGGACCGCGTGTGCGAGATGACGAAGGCATATATGGACGGCGCACACACCAATGAGGGATTCTGCTGTGCTGCGAAGCATTTTCCGGGCGACGGACTGGACTTCCGCGACCAGCACGTGGCAGACAGCGTCAATGACATGAGCTGTGAGGAGTGGGATGCAAGCTATGGAAAAGTATACCAGAACCTCATTGACAACGGTCTGGAAGCCATCATGGCAGGACACATTATGCAGCCTGCGTACACCAGACATTTTAACCCGGGAATCAGGGATGAGGACATCATGCCGGCAACCCTTTCGCCGGAGCTGATCGAGGGACTTCTGCGCGGAAAGCTTGGTTTTAATGGTATGGTGCTGACCGATGCTTCCCACATGGTCGGACTGACCTGCTGTATGAAGCGCAGCGAGATGCTTCCGCACACGATTGCAGCCGGTGTCGATATGTTCCTTTTTTTCAATGAGATGGATGAGGATTTTGCAAGCATGATGGCGGGCTATGAGAACGGCATCATCACCGAGGAGCGTTTAAATGACGCCCTGCACCGCATTCTTGCTCTGAAAGCACACATGGGACTGCACAAAAAAGCGAAAAATGAGATCGTTCCTCCGGTGGAGGTGATGGAGCAGGTCGTTGGCTGCGAAGAGCACAAGGCGATGGCAGCCGCGCCTTTGCCATCCCCAGCGGAGACGCACCCGAACATACCGCGCCGGAGAAATTGACTGTCCTGGTGGTGGAGCCCATGAAGGAACCCTATGTGAAGGAGATCGACCCCGGCCTCCATGCGCTGCAAGCGGAGGTGGGCGGCGACATTGCCGCCTCCTATCCCTTTGACGATCCGGTGGGGCTGGTGCTGAACGACGAAGGCAAGCTCATCGGTCTGGACCTGAACCGTTCCCTTCGGGACGAGCATGGGGAGATTTACGACATCGTGACTGGCACCTTCCTGGTGGTGGGCCTGGGGCCGGAGAGTTTCGCGTCCCTGCCCCCGGACATGATCCAGAAGTACACCGAGCAATTCAAGCGGCCGGAGCTGTTCGCCAGCATCAACGGGCAGATCGTGTCCGTTCCCGTGGAGCCGGAAAACCCGCTGCGCACGGCGGAAATGACCCTGGAGGATGACTATGGGATGATCGATGGAATCATCAACAACGGCCGCCGTGGGGAGGAATTGGAGAAAGCCCAGGCCGAAGCGCGCAGGACCACGCCGGAGAAAAAGCCCTCCATCCGGGAGCGGCTGGAGGACGCAAAACGGGAATGTGGGTCGCGGAAAGCCCCGGACAAGCCTGCCCCCCAGAAGAAGCCCCCGGAGTTGGGCGACTTATGAGCCGGAACAAGAAATGGCGTTTGGAATGGTCGTTCTTCCTGAGCGAAAACGGCAGACGCCAGTATAACAAGCTCTGCAAAGGCTGCGTCCATCCCTGCAAGCAGAGTTTCCGGGCGGTGGTGTTGTCCTGTCCGCACTATCTTTCCCGCCGTTCCAAAAAGTGTGGGAATTAGGGTTCAAAATTGGCAAAGAAACCGCCTGTGGCGGTTTTTCCGTGTAGGGGCAGTATGATTTCCCCATGTGGAGCGGCAGGGCGTTTCTGCATAGAAAAAACGCTGGATTTTTACTTTTTGGCAAATAAGAAAGGAGCGCCGTCATCGGATCCAAAGTGTCCGGTGGCGGCGCTCCTTTTTAGTGTTTCAAATCAAGATAATTTGCATAACTGAGGTATCACATGGGTTAAAACAAATTTTTGGGCATCCCTATCATACATATTGGTGATATATTCTTCTCCTCTGGAATTTACTTTTTTGATAGATGTGATTCCAATTTTTTCTCCATGAGCGGTCGCTATCTTACAAATACATCTATCTTTCGTTTCAATTTCCTCAAGATAACCTTGCTTTGTCAGCCATGATGTAATTTGAGTTGCTTTGAGCTTTTTCATATCCTGTCTGTGGTAAACTTCATTTATAGAAAATACAAACTTGCTTATAGTAATTGGAGTGTCGCTTAGTTGAATATTTTCAAGTTCTGTATTATCAATGTGAAATGGCAATTTTTGATTTGTAGCCTTCCGTAAAGGCAAATTATTAATGGCATCTATATTTCCTCTAAGAAGATCAAAGATTTCACACGCATCCGAAAAACATGACTGTAAGATTTTAGAATTTAAAACAGTATCATCTGGAAAGGCGATATTAGATGTTGGGTCCACACCTTGTGATAAAGACTTCATGACTGTTTGCAATATAATAATATTCTCAACATTCAATTTCATAAATCAATACTCCCACGAAATACTATCCAAGAGACGCAATAACTCTTGCCCCAAAGAAGGCTCCACCATGTTTATAAAATATGCTTGCCCATACATATGTTCTTTATAAAAAGCATGGTGATCATTTATATGCTTTAAATGACTTTGGACACCATACTTTTTACAGTAGTAAATCTCTTGTCTAAAGCGTTTTTTAAACTTTTGGGAAACATGAACTTTGTCTCCGTTGACAATCAATCCGGTTACTTCTTGACGCTGATGCTTGAATGATGTATGTGTTTTATCCAAATTAACAGCAAAGCCTTCATCGCGAATAATGTTTATTGCATAAGGAAGCAGATGTACAATTGCTTTCTTACCAGAAAAAGTTATATCATCCGCATAACGAGAAAATGTTGCTTCGTACTTCTGGCCAAGAGCAGAAAGGCGCTTGTCCAACTTTAAGCATATAATATTGGTAATGGCGGGACTTGCTGGAGATCCCTGTGGCAATATTCCACGGTAGGTGCAAAGTTTTGAAAGAGTATATGACACTTCCTTTGTATAGCCATAATATTTAAAAATTCTAAAAACCTGCTCAAATTTCACTGTCGGAAAAAAATCTTTCAGATCAATATTGACTACACATTCCGAATTAATATGATTTTGTGCATTCGTCAAGATGGACCTGTTCTTCACAAATCCGTTTGCGTAATCAGATACATGCATTTTATTTAAAATATTATCTAAAATCCAACATTGAATATATTTCAAGTCCATAGATGGAATGTCTAAAGTACGGACACCGCCATTCTTTTTAGGGATTTTGATTTCATGATAACAGTAATCGTCGATTGAATAAAGAAGCTTTCCAAAATCAAGAGGCGTAATGCCAAGAGCACGGGCAAGATGAGAATTATCAAACAATACTGGTAAATTACTATTTAACAGGCTAGATGCATAGTTGCAACAGACAATTGAGTATTTTTCACTCTTTCCAGATGCTATTATTGCACTTCGAAGAGAGGCCAAATATTTAATTTTATCCACAATAGGCCTCCATTCTGCAACCAATATATATGATATAGCCCAATGTACGCATTACCTGTACTGAATTTGGAAATCATGGCATCACGACAATTTGGACCGCTCCAAATTGTCGTGTATGACATGACAAATTGCTTTATTCCAAGCAATTTGCCATGACAACAATTCCGGGCGAATTGTTGTCATGATGAAATAAGAACCATTGCTACTTTGGAACACGACTCGCGTTCCGCATTCTAATGCGTACATTGGGCTTATATCCACTATTTAAGTTTTGATATAAAATCGTCTGGGATATATATTTGATCCAACGAAATTGCTGTCTGAGGCTTAATAATCTTTCTTTCGGCAAGGTTCTCATCAAACAACAAGAAGTCAACTCGATCATTTAAAATAGTTAGCCTTCCTCGCGGCGTAAGAACCAACATATTATCACTATTATACGCCAATTGATTTTCTTCAATTAGTTCAGAAATCAAATCGTCAATGACAGATACAGAGATTCCTAAATTATTGGCAAGGGCATAAAATGAATAATCTTGTTGATGATCTTTAAAATAGGCAAGAATATATCCCCGCTGGAAATCATTCATTTTGGGCCCTCCTCGTTGCGGATAAGTAGTTTTGAGCAGTCCGTGCTGCTTTTTGTTGCTTTAAGCTCCGCGGTGTAGGGCGTTTAAGTCCTTCTTTATTCTCAAATTCTCGTGGAAATATGGAAAAATATTTGTCCGAGTCGTACCAGAAAAGCCCAAATGTATTATTGGGAGTATCATTATAAAACGAAACGAGCGATTCGGATTCATATTTTCCCAAGCAATACTTCTTGGGAATGTTCAACTTTTTCGAACGTCTTTTAATAAGCGGTCTTAACTCATCTTTCCTTTCGGAAAAGGCATTATATTCGAAAGCTCGTTTTCCGGAATTTATATAAATGACTTCGATTGTAACTTCATGTTGCCTTGAAGTTTCATCTATCAAAGGCATAGCTTCCTGCATAAAATAAGTGACTAAATAATAGATGGTTTTACCTCTTAACTGTTCACTGTGGTTCTCTATGAAAGTCTTTAAGGATTCTCCTGATCCACAGTAATCATCTATAATTACCATATTCTGAATTTTGACATATTTATCAGGCTTTTCTTCAATATATCTATCTAAATCTAATGCAATTTTATATTTGCTAACATCGTGTAATTGGCGATATGTAAATAAATAGTCATAGGAGCTGTTTGCTATCCCCTTATGGGAGGGCAAAGGTGTGTAGATAGTCGCGTCTGGATTAAATTGTTCTTTTTCATCAAGTTTAAAACCAAGATCACATAAATATTGATTGACTTTCAGTTGAGAATAGTATTCAAACATTTCCAGCAACTGGCAAACCACTTCGTGTATATCTTCTGGAAGCTGAGAAAACCATTCATCAAAGTTCTCTTCAAAATAGGAGATTCTTTTATCCGCAGAACTCCACCTTTCAAGGCAATGCAAATATACATCCTCTTTTTTCAAGGCATTGCCTCCTCTCTTTAGCGGCGTAAATGGATGCAGTAAAATTTAAAAGTATATTTATTATACATTATTTACGAAGAACTTTCAAGGCGAATGAAATTTGTATACTTAATGCCGAATAGCCTTATTATTGCAATTCCACCTCTCTTTCTTTAATGCTTTCGATGTCTAATTTTAATAGAGTATCTACATTCTGGCGAAGGACATCATACTCCTTCTCCTCCCGCTGTATCTTCCGAAGTTCTGCTTGCAGGCCGGTCTTGCGGGCGGTGAGCTCATTTAGTTTCGCTTTTAGCTTTTCGGCTGAAGGAAGTTTGGCGAGTCCGGCCTTCTTGATCTCCCTGGCTGCCGCCTCAAACAAGATGATCTCGCTTTCAAACCCACGGAGGAATTTTTCCTTGTCCTTTGATGCCTTGTATCGGTCATAGACAGGTTTCAGCTTGCGGTAGGTGTCGATCTGCTTTTCCAGAAGGGCAAGGTCGGCGATCCGTTGTTCCGTATCCCGCAGGTTTTCCCTGGTACGGATGGAGGCGGTGACAACAGCATCGCACCGTTCCACCAATTCCTCATAGCTGCCAATGCCGTGTTCAGTGAGAAAGTTCATAGTGGCAGCCGCCCGTTTCAGATTCTCAATGGTCGCCCACCGCTGGTATCCGGCGCTTTGCTGGGCCTTGATATTGTTCTGAATATCAATGAGCAGACTGACCATATCTTTGCGTCAGGAACGGCGAGGAAAGAGGCTTTACCGCTGCCGAGTTCCGGGTGGCGCAGAATGAGGGCTGGGAGAAGCAATATCCCTACAAGGTCGGCAAAAAGAAGGTGTATATGCCGCCATCCGCTGCCGAGGCGCAGGGACTTATCCGCGCAGACAAGCATCCGAAAAGCACCCGATATGGTCGCCAAAATCCCATCTCTGAACGCTGGAACAGCGAAGGGCAACTTGTAGAATGGCGCAAGGCATGGGCAGATGTGTCCAACCGATATTTGGAGAGATACGGGCATGATGAACGCATCGACCACCGCAGCAACGCTGCCAGAGGTCTGGATGAGCAGCCCACCATCCACGAGGGCGTGACTGCACGGGCGCTGGAGCGGAAGGGCGTGATTGCTGACCGTTGCGAGATCAACCGGCAGATTAAGGCGGACAATGCCCTGCTGCGGGAGCTGAAAGCTGCGGCCAGAAAGCTGGCACAGGCGGTAAAGAACACCCTCCCGGCCATTGCCGAGGCGATGGAAAAGCTGCGGGCGAATATGATTGTTTTCCGCTATCAGCTGCGGCATATCAGCCGGGGCAGGCAGCGCATGAAAGTCTATATCCATGCCGTTCAGCCGAAGCTGGCGCGCTATACTGAGTTGATTCAGGAGATTCGGAGCAAGAGCAAGGAACGCAAATCTTTGCTTGCCGAAAAGAAGGAGACTCTCTTCTATCTCATCCCGAAACAGCGTGAACTGTCCCGCCGTATTGCAGAGCTAACCGAGGAATTGGAAGAGCTGAAATCCGAGAAAGATATGCTGCTGCACTCGCTGGAATGCAGCGACGATGCCGGTATTGCCACTGTAAAAAAGGATATTTCCATGTTGGAAGCCGCACTCAAAAAGCTGGCCCAGCACGAAGAAAAGTACACGGATGAGCTGAACGATGCCTTGCGGCAATATGCTGATTTGAAGGAGCAGGCAGCAGAATTTGACCCAGAAGAATTACAGGACGCAAGGTGTGCCCTGCGTCCTGCAATGGAGCGTTCTGCGGTTGACTGTGTGCAGTCTGCTTATGGGAATAAGTACGATCCCCTGATGATGTACGACAGCAAACGGGATGTGGCAAACCTGCTCCGTGAGGAAGCTAAAGCACGTTCCATCCATGAGCGGCTACGTCAGGAACAGCAGACACAGCAAAGACGGCTCAAAATTAAACTCCATGAACGATAAAATGAATCTTCAAGCTAATGTGCGCATAACTTTGGACCCGCTGTCATGATATCCTGAATCCATCTATTTCCGGTGGAAACGAATATAAGGAACCGCTGAATAAATCGTCTCTAGCTGGATGGCGAGTCTTTTGCCCCATCCGTTCTGTTCTGGAAACGGCAAAAACACGCAGTCTTCCGACCTTTTCAAAACTTTCGACCGGAATAAAATCCATTATCACTAGTTCTTATCGATTAATCAGAGATTTCATAATAATCCACGGTATTAGCAACTTTTCTTTCGAAACATGATGATATTGGATACTGCAATGAATAAAGCTAAGTATCCAGAAAGGATTAAATAGGGCCAAATAGGAGCCCCTTTCCCATATGATATTGTGCGGATTGCATTGCTCATTTGCGTTAATGGCAAAATTTTCACAATCATTCGCACCAATTCTGGTGTGCGTTCAATTGGGAAAATTGTATTACAGAGGAATGTCATTGGAAAAATCACGAATGTGGAAAACCTGCTGACATCTGCATGAGTTGCGGCTACCAGTGCCGCGACGACACCAAAAGCACTGAAAGTCATTCCTCCGAGAAGCATAGTCAAAAAAAGAAGAATTGTGACGCTGATCCTTGCACCGAAAGGGATGGCCAACAGCAAAATGAGGATTCCAGCATACATTCCCCGCAACGCACCGCCAAAAACCTGTCCCAGAATATAGGAGCACATTGGAGTCGGAGAAATCACAATTTGATCAAAAGAGCGTTCAAATAAACGCTGCACATTTAGTGGCATAGCAACCGCGGAAAAGCTGGTATTCATGGTTGTTAATGCAAGAATTCCCGGAACAAGGAAATTAATATAAGGTCGATCTGTAATAGTAGCAGTATTGCCTAATCCCCATCCCAATGCTATCAGATACATCAGTGGAGTAACCAGCGCTGTTGCAGTGATTTTCTTCCATTCAAACCGGAATTCTGCCCACTTTTCCCAAAGTGCAGTACAAACTCCGTTAATTGCCAATTTCATATTCACATAGATCCCCCCAGACTGCATCCCGTCTCTTCCAAAAAAACATCCTCCAATGTTGTGCTACGCAGAGTTGTACCGTACGGCGATTCTGCCACATAATTCAGTGCGTCATGTTTTTCTGAGAAGAACCTGCTGCTGGTATGTACGCCGTCAAAAGTGTCCACAGCATATGAACCCAGTCCGGCAATCAGGTTTTCTGGAGAATCCACTCTTGTGATACGTCCCCGGTTGACGATTGCTATTCGTTTGCACAGCATCTGTGCCTCATCCATGTAATGGGTTGTCAGCAGCACTGTCATTCCCTGTTGATTCAGTATTCTAAGTAGATCCCAGATTTGTCTTCGTGATGTAGGATCCAGTCCTACCGTTGGTTCGTCAAGAATCAGGTATGAAGGATCCGTCAGTAAAGCGCGCGCCAGCATCAATTTTCTTTTCATGCCACCTGAGAGTCGCCTGACAATTTTCTTGCATTCAGAATCAAGGCCGCAGAAAGTAAGCAACTCCTTACTTCGTGGTACCCATTCCTTCTTAGGTAATCCATACAATCTAGCCTGAAGCTCCATAATCTGCCAGACAGTCATATCATTTCGTAAAGAATAATGCTGTGTAACAACAGAAAGCTTACGCTTCAAATCCATGTTCTCGCGTCGAAAAGGAATGTTTTCTATCAATATCTCCCCATCAGTAAGAAGGAGAAGCGTTGATAGCATTCCAATAATCGTGCTTTTTCCCGCACCATTTGGGCCAAGCAATCCAAAAAACTCACCGTTATGGATTTGTAGCGACACGTTATCAACAGCATTCACTTTAGAACCGGGATAACGCTTCACAACGCCTTTCAATTCAATCATTCTACTTCTCCTTCCAAAAAAACCAACCGGCAGGAAGCACTGTCGGTTGGTGCTGGTAAGTTATTCTGTTGGGAATGGATTGATGTAGCCGCTGGATTCAAGCCGGGTTTTCACACCGTAGACAGTCTGGATGTTCTCCGATGTCAAGACTACCTCCGGTGTTCCCTGGGCAGAAACTGTACCGTTGTTCATCAATATGATTCTATCGGAATAATGAAGGGCCATATTCAAATCGTGAACAACCATTATCACGCTTTTTCCCTCATGATCCACGATTCCTCTTGCCAATTCCATGATTTCAATTTGGTTTTTCAGATCCAAATTGCTGGTTGGCTCGTCAAAAATGTACAGCTCAGGTGTCTGAAGCAGTGCCCGTGCCACTAATACTTTTTGCCGTTGCCCTCCGGACAGAGAACCAAAATCCCGGTTTGCAAATTCGCGGATGTTCAGTCTTTCCAGCACATCCATCACCGCCAGCAGATCCTCCTCTTTCAGCCGCCAGTTTAAGTACTGACGGCGGCCCAGAAGAATAAAGTCAATCACCGTGCCGCTTAGAGCACCTGAAGAAACCTGCGGAACATATCCAATACGCTTCGCAATTTCATTGTGGGAACAGATTTGCAGTTCTTTGTCCCCCATTTGGATTCTTCCTGACCAGGGGTCATGAATACGGTTGATACATTTTACCAGCGTTGTTTTTCCACAGCCGTTGGGACCAAGGACAGACACAAGTTCTCCTTGCTTTACCTCGCAGTCGATTCCGTGAAGAATCTCAATCTGTTTGTTATAGCCAAAATGCAAATCACGAATGGTAAGCATTATCCCACTCGCCTCCTTCTGATTACAAGATAGAGGAAAAACGGTACACCGATCAGGGATGTTACAATACCAACCGGCAGTTCCGTAGGCGCGATTATGGTTCTTGCAATCGTATCAGAAAGGAGCAGCAGTATGCTGCCCAGCAACACGGATGCCGGAACATCGTACCGATAGTCGTTCCCCAGGAGCATCCGCGTGATATGAGGTGCCACAAGGCCAACAAAACCGATTACCCCAGTGAACGAAACAGCAGTGGCGGTCAGCAGGGTTGCCAAAACAAAAGTGATAATCTGCATTCTCCGATAGTTCACACCCAGAGCTGAAGCTTCTTCGCTGCCTAACGCCATTACATTGAGATCCCATGCTTTCATCATGGCAATCACAGTGCTGATGCCCAGCGCTGCCATCAGGATACCAACCACATTCCATTCTAATCCGGTCAGGCTTCCCATTTGCCAAAACACAAGCTCCGGCAGTGTTGAGATATCCACCGCGTATTTCAGACCGGAAACCAGGGCGGAAAACAAGTAGGAAATCGCACTACCTGTCAGTATCAGGGTTTTGGTGGACTGGCCTGCCACTTTTGCGATCCCGTACACCAACAGCATAGTCAGGACAGCGAAACCAAAGGCAAAGCTGGGCACAAGCCAGGTAGAAAAGCTCAGGCTGGTTATATAGTAGCCCAGAACAATGGCCACGCATGCGCCAAAAGAAGCGCCGTTTGATACCCCCAGAGTGTAAGGGCTCACCAATGGATTCCGGAAAATGCCCTGCATCAGAAGGCCTGCTAAACTCAGAGATCCGCCCGCAAAGACTGCCGCGAAAATACGCGGCAGCCTTGTGCGCATGACAATACTGTGCTGCACGGCAGAAGCATCTGAACTTCCGGTGATGCAGTCCTTAAGGACGGTTACAACCACATTTAGGTCTACACTGGATGCACCGATAGCAAACGAAAAGACGATCAGCCCAAGAAGGAGGGTTCCAAGTAAAATGATTCGCTGGATCTTCCTACCGGACTGCCTTTGAAATTCCGCCAGCTCCGGGACTGCATGGACAGATGCCGTTTTCATATCAGCTTTGGTAGGTCCAGATACCGGTCAAGGACTCACCCCAGTAAGTTTCCAGCAGATCTGCCAGGTATTCGTTGGGGTCAATGTCCGCAAACTGATCGGGGTAGGCAACTTTCGCAATATTCAGCGGTGCGATGGCCAGGCCAAGAGGGGAAGTTCCGATTCTGGAATACAGGATCAGGACCTTTCCGTTCTTCACTGCGTCAACGCTGTCCCAGCCGGGACGGGTAACGAGGCTGTTGTAAACCTCCTGAACAGCAGCAGGATCCTCAATTGTTTCGCCCATAATGCCCTTGGTGGAGGAAACCATTTTCACGATCATGCTGGGATTGGATTCCAGAAGCCACTCGTCGCTAATCTCCGGATAAGACGTTTCTTCTTCGCCTGTCAGGCTCTTCACATGAGCCAGCTGCATTAATTCATCGCCACCGGATCCCTTACCGACAGATTTGTAATCGGTATAGCCCTCCCAGTATACGCTGATCGGTTCTGCATCTGCAGTACGCTCAGCGACCAAGTCCAGAACCTTCTGAACATCGGAATTGAAGGATTCCGCTCGCTCCTCAACTCCCAGCAATTTTCCCAAAAATGTAACTTCTTGCTGGATGGTAGAAGGAATATACAAGTCCAGCATAACGACGGGAATCCCTGCGTCTGTAAGCTGCTTTGCAATGCCCGAATCGAGCCAGCTGGCATATCCGAAGACCACGTCCGGCTGCGCTTCCAGAATCAGCTCTACATTGGGCTCCTTCCAACCACCATATTTTTCTTTTTCCAGTGCGGAAGCCGGGGTATTCACCGTGTCGCCCACACCAATTACGATATCGTCCTTGCCAAGTACGCAAATCATTTCATAGACGCTGGAATTCAACACAATGGCCTTGCTGATTTCCATGGGAACTTCAAACTCGTTACCTTGGGAGTCCTTGATGATTTCCGTCTGAGGCTCACTGGGTGCCTGTGTGGTTTCTGTGGGAGCTGTGGTCGGATTCTTTGCAGGGGATGCACTGCAGGCTACCAGGCTGAACGCTATGACCAATACCAGCAGCAGACTGATCAGTTTTTTCATTTCATTTTCTCCTTTTTGTTTCAAATTTATTTCAACATATCGTGCATATGCTGAAGCTGATGTTTCATTGCTTCCAGTTCGCCCAGTTCTTTAACATCCACTGCGCCACCCTGGAAGCTCTCAGTTCCGTCTCCTACGGAATCCTCCAAAATACCTTCGATCTCCAGGTAACTCTCCTGCAATGTATCCAAAAGTCCGTCCGCAGGCTGCCAAAGCCCTCTTTGATAGGCTTCAATCAGGCGCCGCTGGATTTCCTCCATTGCCCAGGGGTTGTTCTCCTTGAAGAATTCCAAATTCTCCTGATTCTCAATATAAGTGTGGGTGATCTCGTCAAAGATCCAGTCACCAACTTCATCTGTGGTTGCCTCCCAGCCGTAGACTCTGCCGATGCGCTTGGAAATATCGCCTGCGCCTTTATAGCCATGGCGCTTTTGGCCCTCAATCCATTTTGGATTCAGCAGCTTGGACTGTACAACGCGCCCCAGTTCCTCCGCCATGGTTCGCACCTGGATGTTATTGGCCTCTCTGGAATCACCGTAGTAGGTTCTCACGTCTCTGCCGGAAAGTTCTCTTGCAGCAGCGGTCATTCCTCCCTGTACGCCATAGTAACAGCAGCAGCCCAGCAGGTCATGCTCGTCCGTCATCACCTTGTTGTAGGTGATATCTACGGTCTTCAAGCTGTTCTGAAGAACCTTATAGGCCTCTTTGCCGTAGTTTCCTTTGCTGTAGGAGTAGCCGTTGAAAAAGGTGTAGACATCCACCATTTCTTTTCGATCTTTCCAGGCAGAAGCATAAACCTGCAGCGTGATGCCGTTGAGATATGTACCGGGTCTTGCGCCGAAAATGCGGGATGCCGCTTCTTCAAAGGGCATGCCGGAAGCCATGTTTTCCAATGTATGTTTTCGGACATAATTCCACTCCGGAGGCTCATCCAACGAGGCAACCTCCAGAATTGCCTGATCAAGTAACCCAATACGTCCCTGGAAATTATCCCGCAGGATACCGGATAGCTTCACAGACACATCAATACGGGGTCTGCCTAACTGCACAATAGGAATAATCTCAAGGTCCATGACCTTCCCGTTGGGACGCCACTTCGGTTTCACACCCATCAGATACAGCAACTGACTCATCCCTTCGCCGCCGCCCCACAGCAGGTCGTTGCACATCCAATAGATGCCGAAGCTTTCGGGATAACGGCCTTCGTCTGCGCGGTATTTCTCCATCACCGCATCACCGAGCCGCTGCCCGATTACCCATGCTGCACGGGTTGGGACAGTGTCCGGATCCAGAGTGTAGAAATTCCGACCTGTGGGGATTACATCATCACGTCCTCTGGTCACAACACCAGAAGGACCAGGCTCTACAAAATTTCCATCTGCTCCGGAGAGCAGGTTTTCCATTTCCGTGGAATCCTCAATTCTCCTGTCCAGATCCAAAACACGATTTCTGAAGTCTGCAAGGTCATCCAGCACGGTAGTATCCGAAACGGAATATGCCCCGTCTGGATCTATGGAACCGTCAATAATGGTGTTATTCATCAATCGTTTAATGATTTCGCGGCTGATCACATCTACATCCTCAAGCACCGCACCGGCTGTCTTTCGGTATCTGGGCTGGAAAGTTTCCGGGTTTTTCAGCAGCGCAACAAAGTCCAGTCCCAACAGCTTGCAGGTCAGGCGGCGGATTCCCGGCTCCTCGTTGCCCTCGTAGCGCAGAATGCCATGGATGAGATCCACACGCTTTTCACCTGCCGGGATATCTCCGAAGATGTGCATGCCGTCCTGAATCTGTGTATTTCGGATCAGTGTCAGTAGCTTGTGCACTTCTTCCACGATTGCATCGATGTTGCTGTGGGTCAGTTCTGCTTTGATCTGATCCTTCAATTTGCTGGATGCAATCGCATCAATGATCTGGTGCTGGAACTGGTGCGCCTGTGCATGGTCTGTATGGCGGATCTGTTCATACTGTTGAACCAGTTGGTCAATCTGCTCCAACTCCTCATACAAGCCCCCCGGAATGTAAACCGCCTGCATGTGATCCACGATAGTTGCAAGTGCCCTGCGTTTGGCAATCGTACCTTCCGGGGGATTATCCGCATTATAAATGTAGAGATTTGGCATGGTGCCAATACAGATATCCGGAAAGCAGCCATCCGACAGGCCAGTACCTTTGCCCGGCAGAAACTCCAGATTGCCATGGGTTCCCACATGGATAATGACATCCGCTTTATAGATTCTTTCAAAATAGCGATATGTTGCAAAATATTGATGGGTTGGGGGACAATGTGGGTCGTGCAGAATTTTGCAAACCGTGCCATCGCACCGGGATCCTGCGCAGCCTCGCTTCGGCTGAACGCAAACCAAAGCATTGCCATAGCTCACACCCGTAATGCAGATGGTATCCTCGTACACCATTGCGGGAGGTACTCCATCGATTTCCTCACCGATGGGCTGTCCCCAGGTTTTGATCATCTCTGCCTGCGTTTTCTCCGGGAGCTCCCGGAACCATGGCAGATACTCTTCTTTTTTTAGACGGTACAGCACACCGCCCTTTTTTACGATTTCACCCACAGTGGTCCAGCGGAAGTCTGAAATAGCCTTCCGGTCCATGATGGTGGCAATCAGTTCCTTTCCATCTTCCGGAATATCCGTCAGCTGATATCCGGCATTTTTCATTGCGTGGAGGATCCTGGAAACGCTTTCCAGTGTGTCCAGCTTGGCTCCGCCGCCGACGGTGGCCTCAACAGAAGCGCAAGGGTTATTGTTGAGAATAAAAACGACTCTTTTCTCGCTGTTGGGCTTATGACGCAGGTCTACCCATTTCAGTACACGATCAACCAGTTTCCTGCATCGGCTCTCAACAGGCTTGCGCATATCGTAGTCGTTGTCCTTGCTGGTACCGCCAATGAAAATGGGCTCAATATTTCCTTCCAGTTCCGGCAGTGCGATACTCCATGCAACATCCTTGATGGTTCCGTCAGGGTTTTCCTCCCATTCATCTACGGACATATTCACCGAGCAAATGGGCTTGAATACCGGGCATCCCAGTCTTGTCAACAGGCCTTCATTATTTGCCTTATATCTTCCTCCAATGAAGAATCCGGTCATTTTGATGAGACCATCCAGAAGGGGGTTGCCGTCCTGATCAAAGCAGTATTTCTCCAGCGTATACGCCGGACCTTTTGCGCCCACTCCGGGTTCCGGCCAAGAATAGGTATACATCGGCAAAACGCTGTATCCTGCTTTCTCAATCAGCCGGATAATCTCGTTTTCACAGGCCATATCTCCGTTAACCCAGTTGGAGCGGGAAGTCATCAGTCCAACAACACCCTTGGCATTTCGGGGGTGCTTCGCAAAAAAATCCTCTGTGGTTTCATAGACCTGATCAGGCTCGTCCGGATGGAATACGCCTTCCCACGGAGTTTGCCGGGGATCCTCATAAGTAATTTCAGTGTCCCCGGCGCAAAACGCGCAGTAACGCACCAAATTGATCATATTCTCCATGCCACTGTAGGTATGGTACTCATTGCAGTGCGCGGATACTTCCAGCATATTTATATCCGTGATATTACTCAACGCGTCGGAGCCGATATAGGCTATAAGGGTGGTCTTATCACGCACATAGCTTTCTATTTCCGGCCAAATACTGTCTCCGGAGGTACGGTTAAACAGGAAAAAGTCAGCATTGTCCAGATCCCGGCACAAGGCATCAAAGTCCTCAATTCCATCGCTCAGTGCTCTGGCAGAGTATACAACCAGCGTAATCTGTTCAGCCACTTTGGGGATGACAGACCGCATACGACTGGCGGTTGTATGCCAGAGAATGGCTACAACTTTTTTCATGGTTTTTCCTCCCCTCGCAGAATCTTCTCAATCACAGACGGATCAAAGCTCTTGGCCTGCTCGAAGGGAAGGCTGCGCATCCGGTGCAGGAATACCATGTGGGAAACCTTGAGAATATCCTGTTTCTCCGCTTTTTCTCGCCCGTCCAGAGCGGCGTATGCCCGGATTGCTTTCATCAAAGTCAAATCACCGCGATGACCATCAATTCCCAGGGCAACGGAGATTTCCGCTATTTTCAGCAGCAGCTCGTCGCTGATATGAACATTATTCAGGTTCGCTCTGGCATCCACCAGCTTCTTCGCAACAGTCTCATCCTGCTCTCGGAAGGATCGGCAGAAGGCCTCGGGGTCTTCATCATACGCGCTTCTGTATTTGATAATCTGCACTCTGCTGACAGGATCCTGAATTCCGGCAATGCGGACGCTCAGACCAAAGCGGTCCAAAAGCTGCGGACGCAGCTCGCCTTCCTCCGGATTCATGGTGCCAACCAGAATAAAACGGGCGGGATGGCTGTAGCTGACACCCTCGCGTTCCACGGTGTTCACACCCATTGCTGCTGAGTCCAGCAGTAAATCAACGATATGATCGTCCAGAAGATTTACTTCGTCCACATATAGGATGCCGCGATTAGCATCCGCTAAGATGCCAGGTTCAAATTTTTTCTTACCGTGCTGAATGGCTTCCTCCAGATCCAGCGTTCCCACAACACGATCCTCCGTTGCGGAAACCGGGAGATCCACCACCCGCATGGGGACATATTCTGTCTCAAGGGTTTCCCCGGATGCCAGCTTCTCACGGCAGCTTTCGCACATTGTAGACGGATCTGTCGGGTCACAGTGGAAGCGGCACCCCTTTACTGCAGGTATTTCTGGTAACAAATCCGCAATGGCACGAACCGCCGTGGATTTTGCGGTACCTTTTTCGCCAAAAGCCAGAATACCGCCCAGCTTCGGATCCACAATATTCAGAATTAACCCCAGTTTCATATCTTCCTGTCCAACAATGGCACTAAAAGGAAAGGGGTGCATCCGTTTGTTCATCTCATACGCTCCTTTTTCACAGCATCTACTATAGATTGGCTTTTGATCTGATCCAATTTGCAGTACCTGCCCCCCATGGCAGCTGCCAGTTTCTGGGCAATCCCAAATCTCATGAATCCACCGGGCTCAATATCAATGACCATGGTTTCGATCTGTGAGATTTTTGATACTTTTTCTCCGATTTCCAGCAACTCCTGCATTGGTTTTTTGCTGCTGTCTATGCTGACATTCCCCTTGCCGTCGGTGATCACAATCATCATCGGCATCAACTCAGGTTGTTGGCGAAGCTGGCTCTGAATCACCATCAAGGCTTTGCTGATGCCCGCGTTCAGAGGCGTTTTTCCGCCGGTTTTCACTTGTTGCAGCAGACGATATCCACGCTCCGCACTTCTTGTCGGCGGCAGCACTACCTGAGCGTCCGTTCCGCCAAAGGTCACCATGGCAATTTTGTCCCGTTTTACATAGGCATCCTTCAGCAGAGATAGCACAGCTCCCTTCGCTTCCACCATGCGTTCCATGGCACCCATGGAACCACTGGCATCCACCACAAACATCAATAGATTGGATACCTTCTTTTGCCGCACTTTCTCCCGGATATCTTCCGTGCGAATGGAAATTGCGGTCTGCCCACGAGGGCGAATCCTCTGGTAAGGAGCTGCGGCACGAATCGTTGCGTCCAGCGCCAGATCATTGTTTCTTCGTTGAATCGTAGGATATATGTACCGACCGCTGGTGGATTCTGTTTTCGTCTGCGTTCTTCGGCCCCACCCATTTCGGTACTTTCTATCCTTTTTGTGGGCAAAAGGAACTACACGGAATGGATCACCCACAGCAAAGGCCTTCGGAACAGAACGGTAACGGTTGCTCTGGGACTGCCCTTCTGAAGGACTACGATCGGAACCGGTGGACTGCTCCTGATCTTGATCCTGAGAATCACTGTCATCCTGATGTTCCTGCTCATCCTGTTCCTGCTCCTGCTCATCAGGCTGATCCTCCTGTTCTTCTTGAGGTGGAGCAGGATTTTTTGCCCGATGAGGCAATACAAAATAGGCAGCTTCATCCACATCATCGGCATTCGTCTCCGTCCGCCCATGGAATGCGGCTACCGTCCGGACAGTCTGATACATGGCAAGGTCAGCCCGGTGTCCCTCCGGACAAGCTTGTTCCAATTTGTCCACAATGGCTTGCAAAACCTGTTCTGAGATGACTACTTGGGGCAGCAATTCCTTGGATTTCTCAATAATTTGAATAATCGCATCTGTCTGCTTCTGCCAATTACCGGAGAATCCAGATGATGTGTCATCAAAAGCCTGCCTGCGGTGCAGAATTTCAAGGCGTTGCTGTGGGCTGTTTATTATCGCTGTCTTGGCATATAGGCCGAAGTGATCCACCAAGCTTTTTCGAATCTGCCCGAGTTGGCTATTCATTGTAGCAATCAGCAGAAACCGACATTCAGAGGAATCGGATATCCCATCTCTTTCGACCTGTACTTCGCTGGAGGACATCACGATTTGTAAAAGATCCGCCACATTTTCCGGCAGCAAATCGATATCATCTGCAAAAACAATTCCTCCGTTCGCCTGATGTAAAAGCCCTTTCTCCAAAACTGCTTTTCCGGAGATCATAGTTTTTTCAATATCGATAGAGCCAATTAGGCGGTCTTCCGTGCAATTGACCGGAAGGTTGCAGAAGCTCATCTGTGTCAGGGCAACAGCTCCCCGCGCCAAAGTGGACTTTCCTGTACCGCATTCTCCATCGATCAGAACACCGCCAATGGCTGGATTGATCAGATTTAGAATAATCGCTTCTTTCACATCTTCCTGGCCCACAACAGCAGAAAAGGGAAACAGGTTCATGGACGCCCTCCTTTGGTCTACGCTATTCATAGTATCATCCGCAAAAATAACGCAAAAATGGCAACAAAAAAACAGCAGCATACTTACAGATCACCGCACGGATAATCTGTGAATATGACCTGCTGTTGTTCAGTCGGTACTAATATGTATTCAGTTAGAATTTTATACTCTTTTTAATTTCTTCTGCTCGCACAGGCTGTCCGTCCGCAACATAAATGCGAATTTCTCCAAATTTCAGATTACGAATCAACTGGAGAAGCTTGTCCTCTTTTTCTGTATTCTTTAACGGTTCTTTCTTTTCCACGGGTAATCTCCTCAATATTTCACCAAAAATCTACGTTTTTCCGATAAAAATCCAACTACAGCGAGCAAGAAAAGGTCTTTTCCGATCTGTGAAATTTTATCATAAAATGTTTGACTTGGTAAGCCCCCCGGGGGGTTGAAAAAATGCACTTATTAAGTGGTGGAACAGTAATGTGTATGAATAAGCGCGCAGCCAAGCAGCCTTAGCCTTTGTGCCATCTGCTCAACCACCCCCCCAGGAGCTTTCGCTGCAGAATACAGAATGATAGAACGTCTCCATTTGTTAATGCATAGATAAAGTATGCGGTACAACCTAATCCTATAGATAGATTGTACCGCAAGTTTCGATTATGTGCAGAAAACCTCCTTGACAAATCTCGTCTCAAAAGAAACTGCTTGCCAAAGTCGCAAAGGAAAAGGGTTACACAAATCTGGTTCATTTTCTGGATGACGGCATTTCCGGCGTGACGATGGATCGCCCTGGTTTTGTAGAAATGATCTGCCAGTTGGAACAGGGAAAAGCCGCCGCCGTCTTTGTCAAAGACCTTTCCCGTCTGGGGCGAAACTACATTGAGGTCGGACGGCTGACAGAAGAATTTTTCCCAACCATGATATCCGCCTGGTGGCCGTTTCGGATAACATCGACACGGCAGAGGGCGAAAATGAGCTTGCCCCGATCCGCAACCTGTTCAACGAGTGGTATGCCCGCGATATCAGCAAAAAGCGGCGCATCAGCAATAAGATCAAGGGCAATGCCGGTGAGCCGATGGGCCAGCCTCCCTATGGTTACATCAAGGACCCGAATGATCCGAAGCATTGGATCGTGGATGACGAGGCAGCCCAGGTTGTGCGCCGCGTTTACAGCATGACTTTGGAGGGCTTCGGAACAGAGCAGATTGCCTCCCAGCTTGAAAAGGACGATGTCCTGACCCCGCGGGCCTACTGGCTCACGAAGGGCATCAAACGCCCCGGCAAGGGCAAACAGCAGCCGCCTACCAAGTGGAACAGCTCTACCATCACCAAAATTCTCTCCCTGCAAGAATACTGTGGTGACATTCTCAATTTCAAAACTTATTCCAAGTCCTACAAGAATAAGAAACGAATCGACAATGACCGTGAGAATTGGGTGGTGTTCCAGGACGTCCATGAGGCGATCATCGAGCGTGCTGTGTATGAGCAGGTGCAGCAGAAGCGTGGAAAAATCCGTAAGCGCCGCACCAACAACGGAGAACACAATATGTTTTCCGGCCTGCTGGTCTGCGCCGATTGCGGCAGCAACCTTCACTTTCACTTCAATCAGGGTAATCCGGAAATCAAGTATTTCAACTGCTCCAACTACAAGGGCAACCGCGGCACCTGTACTTCTACCCATTATGTCCGTGTGGACTTCCTGGAGGAAGTGGTGCTGGGAGAGATACGACGCTTAACGAAATTCGCCAGTCTCTATGAGGACGAATTTGTAAAAGCGGTGATTGGTCATTCCCAGCAGGCGGAACAGACAGACCGCAAGCTGAAGGAAAAAGAGCTGCAAACGCTCCTTGCCCGTGATGAAGAATTGGACGGTCTTTTTGAACGCATCTACGAGGACAATGTTTCCGGCAAGCTCTCCGATGACCGCTTCGCAAAAATGTCCCGGCGGTATGAGGACGAGCAAAAGGAACTGGCAGAGAAAATAAAAAAGCTCCGCTCCGAGATAGAGAAGCAGAGCAGCCGTTCCATGACGACAGATATGTTCATCGGTCTTGTCCGTAAGTACACCAGAGTGCGAAAACTGACGCCCAGGATGCTGAACGAACTGATTGAGAAGATTGAAGTGTTCAATGCTGAGAAGATCGACGGCGTATGGGAGCAGCGGCTTCGCATCCACTATAACTGCGTCGGAACGATTGAGATTCCAACGGTGCTGCCCCTGCCGATCCCGGAAGTGTCCGTAAATACAAGAAAAGGCGTAGTCGTCAACTACGCCCCCTGTGAACTCGCTGTATAAAAAGCGAGTGTTCTTACAGCCTTTCAAATGCTGTAAGAACACTCGCCATGGTCCGAGTGACAGGATTCGAACCTGCGGCATCCTGCTCCCAAAGCAGGCGCGCTACCAGCTGCGCTACACCCGGATATGTACTTTTCGGTGCGGCAGCATGCGTTCGCACACATTTTAAAAGGAAACGGCGCTTTCTGCCGCACCCGTTTTCCGCGATCGCGCTCAGCAGCCGCGTGCGCTTTCAGACTGCACAGGCGGCAAACCTGTACATTTTGCAATTTGCGTAAAATAAAGTTTAACACATTCTTTAGAAATTCGCAACGGTTTTCTGCGTTGCAGTTTCGGGTCGGGTGTGGTATGCTCTACAAGTAAAATTATGATCAGTTAGGACAGGAGCATCAACTTATGAGAATGCGAAAAAAGCCCAACCTCGTCCCGCGCATGGAGCGCTGCGCCGCCACCATGATCACCGAGCCCGAGGCGCTGCGCGGCCGCTGGCTGGAGCAGTTCCCCGGCCATCAGGCACTGCAGCTGGAGCTCGGCTGCGGCAAGGGGCGCTTCACGGCCGACACCGCGGCGCAGAACCCGGATATTTTCCTCGCCGCGATTGAGAAAGTGCCGGACGCGATGGTCGTCGGCATGGAGCGCGTGACCGAGCGCGGGATCGAAAACGTGCGGTTTCTGGATCGGGACGCGATCAATCTGCTCGATATGTTTGCCCCCGGCGAGGTTTCGCGCATCTACATCAACTTCCCCGACCCGTGGAAAAAATCGCGCCAGTACAAGCGCCGCCTGACCTATGCGGGCTTTCTGGCGCTGTATGCAAATGTGCTGCCGCTCGGCGGCGAGATCTGGTTCAAGACCGACAACGACCCGCTGTTCGCCTTCTCTCTCGAGCAGTTCGAGCAGGAGGGCTGGCAGCTGCGCGAGGTCACGCACGACTTGCACGCCGACGGCCCGGTCGGCGTCATGACCGACTACGAGGCGAAATTCTACGATCAGGGCATCACGATCAACCGCTGCGTGGCGGTGAAAACGGAGGACACGAAATGCGACTTGTATCCTGGAATGTCAACGGACTGCGCGCCTGTGTGACCAAGGGCTTCGCGGACACGTTCCGCGCGCTGGACGCCGACATCTTCTGCCTGCAGGAGACGAAGCTCCAGCCCGGGCAGATCACGCTCGAGCTGCCGGGGTATCACCAGTACTGGTGCAGCGCCGAGAAGAAAGGCTACTCCGGCACTGCCCTCTTCACAAAGGCCGAGCCGCTCGACGTGCAGTATAACCTCGGCCTGCCGCAGCACGATCTGGAGGGCCGCGTCATCACGGCCGAGTACCCGGAGTTTTATCTTGTGTGCGTCTACACGCCGAATGCGCAGGACGGTCTGCGCCGGCTGGAATACCGGATGCAGTGGGACGATGCGTTCCGTGAGTTCGTCTGCTCGCTCGACCGGCACAAGCCGGTCGTGATCTGCGGCGACATGAACGTCGCAGCGACCGAGATCGACCTGAAAAACCCGAAGCGCAACGTCGGCAACCCCGGCTTCAGCCCGGAAGAGCGCGCAAAGTTTCAGGAGCTGCTGCACGCCGGCTTCACCGACACGTTCCGCGCCCTGCACCCGGACGAGCGCGACGCCTACTCGTGGTGGAGCTACCGCTTCCATGCGCGGGAAAACAACGCCGGCTGGCGCATCGACTACTTCCTGTGCTCCGACCGCGCGGCGGAGAAGATCGAGAGCGCCGGCATCCGCTCGGACATTTACGGCAGTGACCACTGCCCCGTGGAGCTTGAGATCGCATGGTGAAGATCGGAGACGTGGACATTCGCGGATCGCTCGTGCTCGCGCCCATGGCAGGCGTGACCGATGCGCCGTTTCGCGCGCTGTGCCGCGCGCAGGGCGCTGCCCTCACCTGTACGGAAATGGTGAGCGCCAAGGCGCTGGTCTATCACGACGAAAAGACGAAGCAGCTGCTCTGGTCACCGCCGGACGAGCATCCTGCCGCCGCACAGATCTTCGGCCACGAGCCGGAGGTCATGGCCGAGGCCGCACCCATGGCGCTGGAATACTCCGGCGCGGACATTCTCGACATCAACATGGGCTGCCCGGTCGGGAAGGTCATCCGCAGCGGCGACGGCTCGGCACTCATGCGCGACCCGGAGCTCGCCGGGCGCGTCATTGAGTCGGTCGTCAAGGCTGTTGACGCACCCGTGACCGTGAAATTCCGCAAAGGCTGGGACGGCGGCAATGTCAACGCCGTGGCCTTTGCGCAGATGTGCCAGCAGGTTGGCGCGTCCGCCATCGCCGTGCACGGACGCACGCGCGTGCAGATGTACGCCGGCCGTGCCGACTGGGACATCATCCGCGACGTCAAACGCGCCGTAACGATCCCCGTCATCGCAAACGGCGACATCTTTTCCGGCGCGGACGCTGCGCATATTCTGCGCTACACGGGCGCGGATCTCGCGATGATCGGCCGCGGCAGCTTCGGCGATCCGTGGCTGTTCGCGCGCGGCAACGCCGCCATCGCAGGTGAGCCGGAGCCAGCGCTTCCGCCGCTGCGCGAGCGGATCGAGGCGGCGCTGCATCAGATCGAATTTGCCGCCGACATCAAGGGCGAACGGCTGGCGTGCCTTGAGGCGCGCAGCCAGTTTTGCTGGTATCTGCGCGGCGTGCCGCACGCCAATGTCTACAAGCAGGAGGTCGTGCACGTGGAGACGCTCAACGACCTGCGGCGCATCACGCACGCCATCCAGCGCGACTTGCGGGACTGACCGCAGAAAGGCAAGAGATCCATGGATCAGGACGAGGAACGGCGCATCATCGCTCAGGTATGTGCCGGGGACGCCAACGCTTTTGAGGCGCTGGTCGTCGCCTACCAAAAACAAGTGTATAACCTCGCCCTGCGCACCGTCGGCAACGAGGAGGACGCCGCCGACATGACACAGGAGGTGTTCCTGCGCGCCTATCGGGCGCTGGGCACCTTCCGCGGCGAGAGCAAGTTCTCCGTCTGGCTCTACCGGCTGACGACGAACGTGTGCATCGACTTTCTGCGCAGCCGCCGGCGGCACCCGACCGTGTCGCTCACGGCGGCGGACGAGGATGACGAGCAGCCGCAGTTTGACATTCCCGCCGACGAAGCCTCCGGCCCCGCCACGGCGAGAAGCTGTACGAGACCCTGATGACCAAGGAAGAGCGGATGCGCAGCGAGGTCGACCAGCTGCCGGACGACGCGCGCAGGATCCTCATCCTGCGCGAGCTTGACGGGCTGTCCTATGCCGAGATCGGCAAGGTGCTGCGCCTCGAGCCAGGCACGGTGAAATCGCGCCTGTTTCGCGCGCGGCGAAGACTGTGCGAATTTCTGCGCGACGACGGGAACCTTCCTGACCGCTATGCGTCAAAGCAGACAAAGGGGGGTGCGGATGTATGAACACCTGTGAGCATTACCGGCTGCAGATCAGTCAGCTGCTTGACGGCGAGCTGCCGGAGGCGCAGCAGCAGACGCTGCGCGCACATCTGCACACCTGCCCGGACTGTCAGCGCGTCTATGAAGACTTTCTGACGCTGCAGGCAGCCGTGCGCGGCACGGCTGCCGAGCCCCCCGCCGACCTGACGGCGCGTATCATGCAGCAGGTGCGCCATGAGCCAGTTCCGGCAGCGCGTCCCGCGCAGCCGATGCCGGCGCGCAGAGCGCCGCGTACCAAAGAAACGGCGAAAAAGCGCGCGGACGGCCGCATCTCTCCCCTGCTGCCGATCTCGGTCATGGCGGCATGCCTCGCGCTGATCCTCGGCGCAACGCTGTGGTTCGCTCCGCACCGAAATCCGTCTGGCAGCGGCAGCACAGTGCTCGACAGCAGTCAGGCACAGACCGCAGCCGCGACGCCCGCCGATAACGACACTGCAGAAAGGGAACTCACGCCCTCCCCTGCGCCGGAAAATGCACCGGTGCTCGACGACAGTGTGAGCAGTCTGCTCTTCTCCGTCCCGGACGACAACACAAAAGGCAGCGGCGCGGAAAGCGGTACGCTGCACATCTCTGATCGCAAGACCATCGAGGCACTCTCGGAGCTTCTGGTGCGCACGCAGCCGACGCAGCAGCCCGACGCCGCAAACGCACCGCTGTGCACGCTTGAGGAGACAAGCGCCGACGGCACGGTCACGCGCGTGACCGTCTGGCTCGATGGCAAGGATATCATCTTCGTCAGCAGCACGGACGCGCAGTATTACCGCGTGCCGGATGCAGCAGCAGAGTTTTGCCGTCTGACCGGTCTTCCGGAAAACAGAGCATAACATCAGCTTATATTGAACCTTCAGCCCGATAAGCGACCGCTTATCGGGCTGAAGCGCCATTTTTTCAATAAATTGCTGCAAAAAGGCGATAAAAAACTGTGAATTTTTGAACATCCTTGGAAACCATTTACTTGAAACGTGCGAAAACGTGTGCTATAATTTATCATGTCTATGTTGGCTTTGCCATTTTCGTGACAAGCAAACGCAATTCTTAACAATATGGCATTTATGCCATCAGGAGGATAATTATTCGTGAAACGTATCAAAGTATCGAACAATGTGATCAGAAGAATGCCCCGCTATCTCCGCAAGCTCGACGACCTGAACGCTGCCGGGATCGAACGCATCTCTTCCGGTGAGCTTGGCCGCCAGATGGGGCTGACTCCCTCGCAGATCCGTCAGGACTTCAGCTGCTTCGGCGAATTCGGCCAGCAGGGCTATGGCTACAACGTGGTGGCGCTGCGCGGCGAGGTCGCCAAGATCCTCGGTATGGACCGCAACTACACGGCCGTTCTGGTCGGCGTCGGCAACATCGGCCGCGCGCTCGTGGAAAACTTCTGCTTTGAGCAGTACGGCTTCACGCTCAAGGCTGCGTTCGACATCAACCCCGATCTCGTCGGTAAGGAGATGCACGGCATCGTCGTGCACGACTTCTCCACGCTCGATGATATCCTCGCGGATATCCAGCCGGACGTCGCCGTGCTCTGTGTGCCGAAGGCCATGGCCAACGACGTCGCCAACGAGATCTGCTCCGTCGGTGTGAAGGCTATCTGGAACTTCACGAACACCGAGCTGCAGGTCAAGGATGCCGACCCCATCATCGAGAACATCCACTTCTCGGACAGCCTGCTGGCGCTCGGCTACTACATCGCTGAGAACCAGGACGAGGCGGAAGCCCGCGCCGCCAAGACCAAAAAAGCCTGACACGACCGCCAAAGGAGGTCTGCCTCTTGAAAATCAAGCGACTGATCTCGTTGCTGCTGATTCTGGTGCTGCTCGGCAGCTCCATGCCCGTGCTGGCAGCCAACGCCGGCAGCCAGCAGGATCCGCTGCTGTCGCGCAGCTATGTGCAGACATGGTCGTCCGACTTGCTCGCCCGCGTCGAGGAAACCGCGCGCACCGCCGTACAGGCAGCGCTTGACAAGGCGCTGCAGACGTATGATGCCTCTCTGAGCACCGGCGCCGGAAAGAGCCGCATCTGCACGCTCTTCGCCGGGAACACGGTGGAGCTCAAGACCGGCGACTGCTTCACCGTCCTGAGCGGAGACGCCGCCGTTAGCGTTGCGTCCGGCGCGCTCGTTGACGCGACCGACGGCAGACAGGTCGCAACCGGCGCGCTGCAAACCGCGCACCGCTACATCGCATGCGAAAATGTGCAGGCAACGATCACCTGTACGCAGGCCGGCACGCTGCTGCTGTCGGCGGGCGCTTACGTCACCCGCTATGTGGACGTGCCCGCAACGGCGTGGTACGCGCCTTACGTGGAGTATGCCACTGTCAACAAGCTCATGAGCGGCATCGGCAACCGGTGCTTTTCTCCGGACACCGTGCTCACGCGCGGTATGTTCGTGACCGTGCTGGGGCAGCTTGCGCAGATCGATGAGGATGCCTATCCCGGCTCATCCTTTCACGACGTCGAAATCGGCAGATGGTACGCCCCCTTTGTGGAGTGGGCCGCGCAGCATGATGTCGTCAGCGGCACCGGAAACGGACGCTTTGAGCCGAACGCGCCGATCACGCGCGAGCAGATGGCGTCGATCGTCGCCCGCTATGTGCAGAGCACCGGTACGATGCTCCCGACGATCACCGACCCTGTCGTGTTCAAGGACATGGATGCGGTCTCCGGCTGGGCGCTTGAGGGCGTGGAGCTTATGCGCATGACCGGCATCATCTCCGGCGACGAAAAGGGGTACTTCAACCCCCTCGGTCAAGCGACACGCGCGCAAGCCGCAACCGTTTTCACGCAGCTGCGGGAAGCGATCCTGCGCGCGGAAACATGAACTTTATCTTTTTATGATTATGAATCGATCGGCGG
>OHBM01000653.1_pt1 | contig 27491 bp, 28 predicted proteins | sample 1577251 | NCBI WGS metagenome assembly OHBM01 (sample SAMEA3541557, study PRJEB24748) | human gut metagenome | biome: human gut; feature: human-associated habitat; material: faeces | place: China | collected 2012 | reverse complement strand
CTTTTTTCTATTCATTTTCCACCATTTCCATTAGTTTAAGGCTGTTTTAAAGGAAACCAGTAGTCCCAATGCGGGCTACTGGGATTCGATAGCATTTCTTAATTAACTCTCAAGTTACAACATCTCTGTGCTGATAGTACCACTTGTAAAGTCCTGTCGGAATCGGTATAATATAGGTAATTGGGAGGTAAATATATGCTGCTTACATTAGTACCACTTTTTGATGAAAAAATGGCCGTATGTGCCTATTCCTTTTTTACCCAGAGAGAGAATTATCTGTTGAATCCGCTGCTGCTTGGAACAGCACAGTTTGACGGAGCATCACAGATCACCGGATTGGAATTGATCCAAAAGATGGGAATCGATACATTGTCTCAGGGAAAAGAGATTTTTGTACCGATCACCAATATTTCTATTTTTGCGGATATTACGGAGCAGTGCGATGCACCTCATGAAAAAATCGTACTTTTGATCGATAATACCATTCCGCCGATTGAAATGTATGTCAATCGTCTGAAGGAATTGAAACAGCAAGGCTATAAACTTGCCATTCGCAAGCTTGCGGTCAGTGATTTTGAAAATTACAGAGAAGTCCTGAAGCTGATGGATTATGTCCTTCTGAATAACCGCAAAATCGCCATTGACAAAGCTAAGATTTATTTCGGAAAATTATTCCCGAATATCAGTCTGTGTGCCGGTAATATTGATACCATGGAGGACTTCGAGAGACTGAAGGAGACCGGTGGATATCGTTTTTATGAGGGTAAGTTCTATCGTGTTCCCATTACGAAGGGACAGACGGATGTGGCGCCCCTGAAGGGCAATTATATTGACCTGCTGAATATTGTGAACAGTCCGGACTTTGAACTCACGACAGCGGCGGATATCATCAGCCGTGATACCGCACTTACGATCGATCTGCTGAAAATGGTTCAGCCATTGGCTGTAAATTCGGAGATTACGTCTATCCGTCATGCAGCTGCCATGCTGGGACAGCGGGAACTGAAAAAGTGGATCAACACGGCAGTAGCCAATGCTTTGTATGCGGATAAGCCGAACGAGGTCACCAGACTTTCTCTGCTTCGTGCGAAATTTGCCGAGAATCTGGCGGAAGCATTTGGTCTGAAGGCACAAAAGGACGAACTGTTCCTGATGGGATTGTTCTCCGTGCTGGATGTGATCCTCGAGAAACCTATGGCGGAAGCTTTGAAGGTGGTCCATGTGGCCGGCGAGATCAGCAATGCACTGATCTACCGCATCGGCGTACTGGCACCGGTGTACGATTTCATGCTGCAGTATGAGACAGCCAACTGGGCGGAGGTATCCCGTCTGATGCTGTTAAAAAATATTGATATGGATACAGTATATGAAGCCTATACATCGGCGCTGAAGTGGTATCGCACCGTACGCTGATTGTATTAAAAAATATACTTGTGTTTTGTATACATTTATGCTATTTTCTTGAATGACTTGTAATTATATCCTCCGGCAGTCCAAAGGACGCCAGATGGAGGAATAGTAGCAAAGGCGCAAAAAGCGCGGAAAGGAAATTTCATATGAAAAAAAACAAGACACTTGAGATGGTACAATTGGCCGTACTCATCGCGATCATGCTGATTCTGGCATTTACCCCGCTTGGGTATCTGCGCATCGGACCGTTAGCAATCTCCCTTCTGACTATTCCCGTAGTCATCGGTGCAATGCTCTTAGGACCCGCAGGCGGAGCCGTACTGGGACTGGTATTTGGACTGACAAGCTTTTACCAGTGCTTTGCAGGAGATCCTTTTGGAGCAGCGTTGGTAGCAATGAATCCGTTTTTCACTTTCCTGGTATGCATCCCTACCAGAACCCTGATGGGATGGTTGTCCGGTGTGATCTTCAAGGCACTGTGGAAGATCGATAAGACGAAGACCGTAACTTACTTCGTGACCGGTCTGCTGGGAGCATTTATGAACACCCTGTTCTTCATGTCCACTCTGATGATCTGCTTCGGTCATACCGAGTATCTGCAGAGCATGAATGCAACCGGAGCGAATCTGTTTATGTTCGCCGTAGCATTCTGTGGTATCAACGGAGCACTGGAGATGCCTATGAGCTGTGTAGTAGGTGGTGGCGTTGCGAAGGCAGTCAGCGTAGCACTGAAGAAGAATGCAGCAACAGAAGAGAAATAATTAGATTTTCCGAAACGAAAAATATATAAAATATATAAACACACCCCCGGAGTATGACAGATGGTCATGCCGGGGGTTTTCCATGTAAAAATATTGACACAGAATTCATGTGCCGAAATGCATATATAGGCAGAAAGGATGCTCATTACAGAGACGCCCACATTGCCTGCAGGGTATCTGCCGTGGCAGCAACATTCCCCTGGATCATGGGAGCGGATCCGCCGCCTTTTGCAGAAAGTTCCCGGCGCATACGGTCTGCCAGTTCCTGGCAGTTACAGGAAGCACTGCCTACAATAAATCGATAACCGTTTGTATCGTCTCCGGCAAAGATACCACAGTAACCGGAATATTTTCCGGTCAGCAAATTTACCGTGTTGCGCAGAGCAATGGCATCCAGTTCACCGACGAAGAGAAGCACGTGGTGTACTTCTTCCGGGGAGGGGAGTGCGTCCATCTGTACGTTCAGTAGCTCTGCCTGCAAGGCATTGGCACGTTCTTTTTGCAGCCTTGCATCCTCTTTGGCGCGGGCAACAGCACCCGTTACTTCCGGCTGTTTCGCAGAGAGCAGAGAAGAAATTGCCCAGACGGAATCCTGTTTTTCGGTATAATCTGCCAGAGCACGGTTTCCGCAGAGAATATTGATGCGGACACCGCCCCGGTGGCTCTGTACATTTACAATTTTGATGAGACCGATCTGTCCGGTGGTATCTACATGTGGAGCACAGCAGGCACACAGATCCACGCCGGGGATCTCGACAATACGTACATTTTCCGTGAGTGCCAGTTTGCTGCGGTAATTTAAGCTCGCCAGTTCTTCGGCGGTGGGCCAGCTGATGTTGACCGGAAGATTTTTCCAGACATAAGTGTTAGCCTCTTGCTCGATGAGACGCAGCTGCTCCAGAGAGACTTCTCCGTTCATATCCAGTGTCACTTCTCTGTCGCTTAAATGGAAGCCTACGTTTTCCAGTCCGAAATGAGAGTGCAGTAAGCCGGAGATCATATGCTCTCCGGAGTGCTGTTGCATGAAATCAAACCGGCGGTTCCAGTCCACATGACCGGAGACCCGGGTGCCGACGGGAAACTCACAGGCCACTTTATGATACAGGATGCCCTGTTTAATGCTGACATCCAGTACTTCCTGCCCGTTTAAGGTGCCTTTGTCGGCGGACTGACCGCCTTCTTCCGGGAAAAAAGCGGAAGCGTCCAGAACGATTCTGTAATATCCATCTTCCTTGTCGGGAACACATTCCATCACCACAGCGGTAAAATCCGTCTGGTGAACATCTTCATAATAGAGTTTGCGGGTTCCCAGGGAGTTCATTTGAGCATTTTCGATACGATCCATAGATGCCTGTCCAATCTGCTGTAGGAAAACAGCGTTTTGTGATAATTGAAAAATAGAAAATACATATCTATTCTATATCAGACCCAGGGGAAAAAGCAATGGAAAATGTAAGCTTTTACACAGCTTTGTCAGATCCTCCAAGGAGTATCGGGATTGCGGAATTGTTTTTTGTAGGTTTTTACGCAGACGGGGTCTATTGCGACACATTTTTTTTTATGATATAATAAATCGATTATGCAGATACCAGATTTAAACGGCAGAGGCCGACCGTGCTTGCACGGGGAGGCAGGTGCCGGTTTAAATCATAAAACATGAGGATGCAGTGGAATCCGAATGTTTTCAGAATTGCGAGAGCTGCGAAGCAGCGGAGCAATTCGTAGGTATCGTAGACAATGCAGATACCCAGCGGAGCAATTCGCAGGTATCGTAGGCTACTGAGAGAAATACAAACGTCGCAAAAGCGGCAGAATGTGAGGAAAGAATGAAGGCATTTTTGATTTTGGAAGATGGAACGGTGTTCGAAGGAACGCACATCGGTGCAGACAAAGAGATCATCAGTGAAATCGTATTTAACACATCCATGGCCGGATATCTGGAGGTCCTGACGGATCCGTCCTATGCAGGACAGGCTGTATGCATGACTTACCCCCTGATCGGTAACTATGGCATATGCAGGGATGACTGCGAGTCGGAGAGACCCTGGCCGGATGGATTCATCGTCAGAGAGCTTTCACGTATTCCCAGCAACTTCCGCTGTGACTGCACAATACAGGAATACTTAGAGGAGAACGGTGTGCCCGGTATCGCCGGTATCGATACCCGTGCGTTGACCAAGGTCCTGCGTGAGAAGGGTACCATGAACGGCATGATCACCACCAACGAAGCCTATGACCTGAACGAAGTACTTCCGAAGCTGAAGGAGTATACCACAGGCAAGGTCGTGGAAAAGGTGACCTGCAAGGAAAAATATGTGGTAGCGCCTACCACGGAGCTGGCACAGAACGGACCGCTCTCCGGTGCAGCGCGTTTTGATAAAGAAGCTTATGAAAAAGGTGTCAGAGAACCCAAGCCCGCACTGGTAACGGAGCTGTCCGGACAGGGACTGAAGGTAGCTCTGCTAGACCTGGGAGCCAAGAGAAATATCGCCAGATCCCTGGCAGAGAGAGGCTGTGAGGTGACCGTATACCCCGCAGGAACTCCCGCACAGGAGATCATTGATGATAATCCAGACGGTATCATGTTAAGTAACGGACCGGGGGACCCCAAGGAGTGTACCGGTGTGATCGCCGAGATCAAAAAGTTATACGATACCGAGATTCCTATTTTCGCAATCTGTCTGGGACATCAGCTGATGGCTCTGGCTACCGGCGCAGATACCCATAAAATGAAATACGGACACAGAGGAGGCAACCATCCGGTAAAGGATCTGATGACCGGAAGAGTATATATTTCCTCTCAGAACCACGGCTATGTGGTAGATACCGATAAACTGGATCCGTCTGTAGCGGTTCCAGCATTCATCAATGTCAACGACGGTACCAACGAGGGTCTGTCCTACACCGGCAAGAATATTTTCACCGTACAGTTCCATCCGGAAGCATGTCCGGGACCCCAGGACTCCGGTTACCTGTTTGACCGGTTCATTCATATGATGAGAGGAGAGAACTAAGATGCCCAAGAATCCTAATGTAAAACGAGTAATGGTAATCGGCTCCGGTCCTATTGTCATCGGACAGGCAGCGGAATTCGACTATGCAGGTACCCAGGCCTGCCGTTCCCTGAAGGAAGAGGGAGTAGAGGTAATCCTGGTGAACTCCAACCCTGCGACCATCATGACCGACAAAGATATCGCAGATAAGGTATATATTGAGCCCTTGAACGTAAAGGTTCTGGAGCAGATCATTGAAAAGGAAAAGCCCGACAGCATTCTCCCCACCCTGGGAGGACAGGCTGGTCTGAACCTCGGCATGGAGCTGGAGGAGTCCGGGTTCCTGGCAGCTCACAATGTAAAGCTGTTAGGTACTACCGCAGCTACCATTCGTAATGCGGAAGGACGTCAGGAGTTCAAGGATCTGATGGAGCGTATCGGCGAGCCCTGTGCAGCATCCAAGGTCGTTGAGAACGTGGAAGACGGTGTGGAATTCACTAACACCATCGGCTATCCTGTTGTGCTGCGTCCCGCTTATACCTTGGGCGGTTCCGGCGGCGGTATTGCACACAATCAGGTAGAACTGGAAGAGATCCTGGAGAACGGTTTACGTCTGTCCCGTGTAGGACAGGTACTGGTAGAGCGTTGTATCGCGGGCTGGAAAGAGATCGAGTACGAAGTAATGCGTGACAGCGCAGGCAACTGCATCACCGTATGTAACATGGAGAACATCGATCCCGTCGGCGTGCATACCGGAGACAGTATCGTAGTAGCGCCTTCCCAGACCCTGAGCGACAAGGAGTACCAGATGTTACGTACTTCCGCTCTGAAGATCATCAACGAACTGCAGATCACCGGTGGATGTAACGTGCAGTTTGCACTGCATCCCACCAGCTTTGAATATTGTGTTATCGAGGTGAATCCCCGTGTCAGCCGTTCTTCTGCACTGGCAAGTAAGGCGACCGGTTATCCCATTGCAAAGGTAGCAGCGAAGATCGCACTGGGCTTTACTCTGGATGAGATCAAAAATGCCATTACCCACAAGACCTATGCCAGCTTCGAGCCGACACTGGATTACTGTGTAGTAAAGATCCCCAGACTGCCTTTCGACAAATTTATCACTGCAAAACGTACTCTGACCACACAGATGAAGGCAACCGGTGAGGTTATGAGTATCTGCAATAACTTCGAGGGGGCACTGATGAAGGCCATTCGTTCCCTGGAGCAGCATGTGGACTGTCTGCGCAGTTATGATTTCAGCGCTTTGTCTGTGGAGGAACTGTTAGAGCGTCTGAAGATCGTGGATGACCAGAGAATCTATGTGATTGCTGAAGCAATCCGTAAGGGTATCAGTTATGAACAGATCCACGACATTACAAAGATCGACCTGTGGTTCATTGACAAGATTGCCATTCTGACCGAGATGGAGCATGCACTGGAGACACAGCCTCTGACAGTGGATCTGCTGAAGGAAGCCAAGAGAATCGAGTTCCCGGATAACGTCATCGCAAGACTGACCGGCAAGACCGAGGAAGAGATTAAGAAGATGCGTTATGACAACGGCATTAAAGCTGTCTACAAGATGGTAGATACCTGTGCCGCAGAGTTCGCAGCTTCTACTCCTTATTATTACTCCGTATTCGGCGGCGAGTGCGAAGCCAAGGAGACCACCGGACGCAAGAAAGTCCTGGTACTGGGTTCCGGTCCTATCCGTATCGGACAGGGTATCGAGTTCGACTATTGTTCCGTACATGCTACCTGGGCATTTTCCAAGGCAGGCTATGAGACCATTATCATCAACAACAACCCGGAGACTGTAAGTACCGACTTCGATATTGCGGACAAGCTGTATTTCGAGCCTTTGACTCCGGAAGATGTGGAATCTATCGTAAATATCGAGCATCCTGATGGTGCTGTGGTACAGTTCGGCGGACAGACCGCTATCAAGCTGACCGAGAGCCTGATGAAGATGGGCGTGCCCATCCTGGGCACCAAGGCGGAGGATGTAGATGCCGCTGAGGACAGAGAACTGTTCGACAAGATTCTGGAAGAGACCGAGATCCCCCGTGCAGCCGGCGGTACTGTATACACCGCAGAGGAAGCTAAGGCGGTTGCTAACAGACTGGGCTATCCCGTACTGGTGCGTCCTTCCTATGTATTGGGCGGACAGGGCATGCAGATCGCTATCTCCGATGAAGAGATCGAAGAATTCATGGAGATCATCAACCGTATCGCACAGGATCACCCGATCCTGGTAGATAAGTATTTACAGGGTAAGGAGATCGAGGTTGATGCTGTATGCGACGGTACCGATATCCTGATCCCCGGTATCATGGAGCATATCGAGAGAACCGGTATCCACTCCGGAGACAGTATCTCCGTATACCCGGCTCCGACCATTGATAAAGTAGTAAAAGAGAAGATCGCAGAGTACACCAGAAGACTGGCAAAGGCACTGCATGTCAAGGGACTGATCAATATCCAGTTCATTGCTATCGGTGACGAGGTATATGTCATTGAGGTTAACCCCCGCTCTTCCCGTACCGTACCTTATATCAGCAAGGTAACCGGTATTCCTATCGTGGATCTGGCGACCGAAGTGATCATCGGCAAGACCATCCGTGAGCTTGGCTACGAGCCTGGCTTACAGCCTGAGGCAGAGTATTTTGCCATCAAGATGCCCGTGTTCTCCTTCGAGAAGATCCGTGGTGCCGAGATCAGCTTAGGACCGGAGATGAAGTCCACCGGTGAGTGCCTGGGTATTGCCAAGAGCTTCAACGAGGCACTGTATAAGGCATTCCTGGGAGCAGGTGTGGAACTGCCCAAGTATAAGAATATGATCATCACCGTAAAAGATGCGGATAAGGGAGAAGCAATTGAGATCGGAAGACGCTTCGAGAAGCTGGGATACACCATCTACGCTACCAGAAGTACCGCAGCAGCTCTGAATGAGGCAGGTGTGAAGGCGAGAAAGGTCAACAAGATCTCTCAGGAATCCCCGACTGTTATGGATCTGATCCTGGGACACAAGATCGACCTTGTCATCGATACCCCTACTCAGGGCCGCGACAAGACCAGAGACGGTTTCCTGATCCGCCGTACCGCTATCGAGACCGGTATTTACTGCATCACCGCAATGGACACCGCCAATGCTCTCGTGACCAGCATGGAGCATATGAACGATTGCAAGGAACTGACACTGGTGGATATTGCACAGCTGTAAAAATATAAAAAATGTAATTAAGCAGGAGGGAATATTTAATAAATTTTCTCTCCTGCTTGATTTATGTCAAAAAGAGAAGAACGCTGACTGCAAAAGTGCAAATCCGAAAATAAAATCCGTAAGTGCGGCATATAATAGGCGTATGGTAAATATTGTATGATCGCAAGCCTGTATCCCACAGGCGGATTGGAGTCTCATGTTAGAAGAATATTATCCTTTTGTCGTACAGCCCCTGCCCTATGAATATGATGCCCTGCTTCCGGTACTGGATGAGGAGACACTGCATTTTCACCATGATAAGCATTATCAGACCTATGTGGATAAGCTGAATGCAATCCTGGCAGATTATCCGCAACTGCAGCAGATGTCCTTGACGGAACTGCTTACTTCGGAGGATAATAAACTTGCATCCTTGCAGGAGGAAGCCCGGGAAAGTATTCACAATAACGGTGGCGGCGTATACAACCATCAGCTGTATTTTGACAGCATGCGAAGCCCTGTGGGGCAGGAGCCTTGTGGAGCACTGGCGGAGGCATTGATCCGTGATTTCGGATCCGTGAGACAATGGAAAGAGCAGATGTCGCAGAGTGCCATAGGAGTATTCGGTTCCGGATGGGCGTGGCTTGTAAGTGATCAGGACGGCACCCTTATGATCCTGACCACAGCGAATCAGGATGTGCCGGATCTGAAATTGTATACTCCCATATTTCTGATAGATGTGTGGGAACATGCCTATTATTTACAGTACCGGAACCGCAGACCGGATTATGTGCAAGGGTGGCATAAGCTCATCCATTGGAAAAAAGCGCAGAAGCGTTACGAGCAGGTACTTTGCAGCCTGGGAAAAGCCGCCGGAGAAGCGGGAAAATTGCAGAACGACGGCGGCACAGCAGAACGAAACGGTAGATAGTGTGCGATGTTGCGACACAGGAAAACAGAAAGAGGAAATGAAAATGGAGAACAGACCGATCATAAAAAAAGAACAGGTAGAGACCGTCTATGACAGCAGATTCATCAAGGTGTTTGATCTGCAATATGAGCCGGGAAAACATTATTTTGATGCCACCAGAAGAGTAAAAGATAATCTTGCGGCGGTAAAAAATGACGAAGAATTTAAACAGATGCTGCCGGACGCGGTAAGCTGCGTTGTGATCCTGAACGTTAAGGATCAGGAGCCGAAACTCTGCTTAAGTCGTGAGTATCGCTATCCGGCGGGACAGTTCCTGCTAAGCGTTCCAGCAGGACTGTTAGATCCGGAGGATGCGGCACAGGAAAATCCGGTGTTTCATGCAGCCATCAGGGAACTGCGGGAAGAGACCGGTATTGCGCTGGAAGAAAGTGACAGCATCCGTCTGGTGAATCCCCTGGTATTCAGCACCCCGGGCATGACGGACGAGAGCAATGCACTGGTGCAGATCACTCTGAACCGGGAAGAAATGCCGAAGGTAAGCCAGGAAGGTGCCGTTGGAACGGAATGCTTTGATGGCTTTTTATTACTGACCAGAGAAGAAGCACAGAAAATTCTAAAAGCCGGCGTGGATGATCAGGGACTTTTCTATCCCTTATATACCTGGGCGGCATTGATGTGCTTCGTGACGGGAATGTGGGAATAACGGAACCTATCCCCGGAGCGTTATCACCGTGTGGAAGGTCAGAGTGGCATCGTTATAGTACATTTGGATATCCCCGTGGTATTTTTCGCAGATCTTGCGGATGCTTTTCAGCCCGAAGCCGTGAGAACGCTTATCCGCTTTGGTAGTGGCTGGATCTGCCGCATCATTTTTAAAAGGGTTTACGCGGCAGGAATTGACCACTGTGATCAGAACAAAAGGTGTATTTTCCCGCTTGCTGCCATTAACTTCGATATAAGCGTCGGGAACTTTCCCGGCAGCTTCCATGGCATTATCCAGCAAATTGCAAAAAAGAGAAGTAAGGTCACTGTCCGGCAGAAAATGCAGTACACCACTGCGGATGTCAGCGGTAAAACTGATTCCCTGTTCAGTACACTGCCGACTGTACCTTGCCATAATGGCGTTCAGAAGTTCGTTGTCGCAGATGCGGGCGGACTCTTTGAAATCCGAGGAGAGAAGCAGTTCGTTAATATAGGCGTTGACTTTGTCCGGGGCATTCTGCTCGTTCAGAGATGCAATGGATTGCAAATGCTTCTTAATATCATGAATGAGAATTGCCTGGTTTTCGCTCTGCGAAAGCAGCATCTTATAATATTCCGTAAAATCTGTTTCCTTCTGCAGTAACAGATGCACCTCTGTATATTTCCGATTTTTTTCCCGATTGTACTGATTGATTCCAAATACCAGCAGATTCATAAGTAACAGGAAAAAGGCACTGAGAGAGATCATCCGGTTCGTCCCGGGGGTCAATGTATACTGATCACCTATTCCCACAAAAGTAAGCATGATGAATACCGATGTGACTGGAATGATCATCAGCAGCAAAACAGAGTTATCGTAGGGATCCGTTGTTTCCTGCAGACTTTTGAACAAATGCGTAAGCAGATAAATGACTGCAAAAAAGAAGATCTTGCTGCACAGGATAAAAAGAATCGTATTGTGAAGCGAATCCATCTGCATATAAAAATGGGGAGCGGTCCGGGCGATGATACTATATACGATCAGCTCGCACATCCCCATGACAGCAGCGAGCAATGTGGAATGGAAGGCAGCTGCGCGCCATTTGACATCGTATTGTGTGACCAGAAACAGAAAATTAGTAAACAGATACAAAAGCATATTCAGCCATTTGATGTTAAAAAAGGCTGCGGCACACAGGCAGGTATACAAAAGGCTCAGCACGACAAGCCTGTCGGACAGGGGGCGTTTCGGAGAAAATAGCCGACTGGCATATTGCAGAAGAATGATGGCTTCCACCAGAAATGCAAAAATAAGAGAAAAAGCATTTTCCATAAGTTACCTCGTACTTTCCAAATAGAGAAAATAGGCTTCCTTAAAGGCGCTGTATTTCCGTTTCGTCAGATAAGCGTCAAACTGACCGTTCGCCAGATGCACCAGCATACGGTCGAAGTCGGTAATGTGCTCATAGTTGACAATAAAACTCCGGTGCGTCTGAAAAAAACGGTTGGAAGGCAGTAGCTCCAGCCAGTATGGCATGGTATGGATGGATTCAAAGTCCTGCGTCGTGGTGTGGACGATCACTTTTTTTCCCTGTGCCTCCAACATAATGATAGAAGAGACCGGAATAACGTGTACGCCCTGCCTGGTCTCAATAGGCACCTTCACCAGTCTGGAATGATACAGATCCAGAGCGTCCTTCAGATTCCGGAACAGACGCTGCCTGTCTATTGGCTTGGACAGATAACGGAATACATGGAACCGCATGGCTTCATCCAGATATTCGGAATAAGAAGTAATAATAAAAATGATAATATCTTTATCTTTCTTTTTCAGTTCGTTTCCTACATAGATTCCGTCAAGCCCCGGCATCTCGATATCGAGAAAAAGGATATCCTTGTCTCCCGGATCCGCAAGCAGGGACTCCCCGTCTGAAAAGCAGACGATCTCCGGACAGCTCAGGTGCAGATGACTGAAATAGCTTTTCAGATATTTTTGCAGTTTTTCTACGATCAGTAAATCGTCATCGCAAATAAGAATACGCATCTTATACTCCATTCGATATCATTGATGCCTGCGGGTTGTTCCGTACCAGACATGTGCCACTGGCATCATTATATAATAAGAAAACCCAAAATAGAATGTCGTTTTCGCCCATTTTTGCCTTAGTTTTTGCTTTTCGGTTCGGAAGGGATGTCTCGTTTTTTGAAATATGCTATTCTGAAAATGCAAATAAGTATAAATTAAGAATAAATCTTAAGTATAAATCTTCAACGCATTTGTAACAAATAGCGCAAGATCTTTCGTTATGGTTAATGAAGAGGAAGGTTTCCATCCGCTCAATTGCTTTTCCGATTGCTCAATTGTATAATGATATCATTATCAAGTACAATTAAGGAGCAAAAACATCATGCAGAAAGAGAACCTGCATATCAGCAGATAGGCACAAGATATATCGATGATTCGGACTGTGGAAATGTGTATGAAATATCATATGTGGTAAAAGGGGAAGTAACGGCTAAAAAACTGAATGAGTATTTGAATGTAGTCAGAAAAGAGGTGGACCGGGAAGAACTCGGCACCAATATTGTCAAGGTTTCATATTACAGGAACAGGGTAGACGCCCTGGCGTGGAAGGAAACGGATATGAGGGAATATACATTCCTGAATGTAGAATGAAAGGAGCAGCTATGAAGAAAATTTTTTCAAATTACTACAAAATTATTTTGTCTGTTGTGATCCTGATTGTCCTGGTGGCACTAAAGGAGGATTACAAAACTTCTTTTGATGGAATGAGCGGAGTCCGGACGGTGGTACGTATGCTGCTCTATACGGCATGGGGATTCCTGCTGGCGACAAGGACCAGACGGGACAAAGCAAAAGGTGCGGAATATGTTGCTTTTGGTGTTGCCTGTGTGGCAGCGCTCAATCTGTTAATCCCCATCTGGAGCTTCCAGATAGCGTTTTATGCTTTTGTCGCAGGTGTTCCGGGACTCTATTTTATGGTATTTATTCTGACCGGAATATTAGGAGGTTACTTATGGGGACCGAGGGGCATCCTACCTCGGGACTTATAGATGCGTTCTGCGAGGGTTACCGCATTGGGGATGACTTATATATTGCGGGACAGGAAAAATTAGGAGCAATTGACCTGAATACGAAGGAGTTCCGCTATTGCAGGGAGGAAAAATCCTGGGCGGAAGATATTACACAGGGTGTAAAGATAACAACAGCAGAGTAGAATGGCGGAGGTGCTTATGGGTAAAAAATGGATTGTGGGTCTGATGATTTTAGCAGCATTATGGGCAATGACCGGTTGTGGAAAGCAGGAGATGATCCGCTGCGAATACACAAATGAGGCAGCAGGGTTTACCTTAAGCATAGACAGACCGGTAGAATGGACAGCGAAGCTTCAGGAAGGGTGGCCTGCGACCGAGACAGAGGAAGCCAGCCCGGACGAGGGAATCCGGCTTTTTCCGGATGACAGCCAGGAGAGCAGCATCTATTTTTGCAACAGCTTTTCTCCTTATTATGCAGGGGATGAAAATGATCTGGAGACCGTGGAAGTGAATGAGGAACTCACGGCCCTTCATGGAATCGAAACAAGCGGTGAAGGGGTAAGCGAATCCTATGTTTTTAAAGGGGATTTCATTGGTCAGGGATTCTATAACATTACCATCTCTATGTCACAAAAGGATTATAAAAAATACAAAAAGATTATCTCACAGATGGTTGCAAGCTGCCAGATCCGTGAATGGGAGCCGGAGAATGCAACGGTATCGGAAAGCATTGAAAATGTAGAAAATACAGAAAATAATGATTTGACAATTCGGGGAACGCTGTTAGACAGAGAGAGCGAGAGTGCTGTCTATAACGATATCACCGGACTGTTAAATGAAAGATATGATTTGTTGAACGAGTTATTAAGTGCGTGGGATTCCACGGTAGACAGCAAGGACAGCATTTCCGTAAATCTGCCAGATGGCCGGGAGACGGTAATGTACCGTGTGAAGGTGGCGGACTCTTGGGATTATTATGAACAAAAGGCTGAAGATATATACTATGATCCTTATGTGCAAAAGGTGTTTACCCCCTGCTACCTGGGAAATCTATATGACGAAGTGGACGGAAAATTGTACCGCATGGAAGCGGATGGCTTTGCATGGGGCATTGATGAAGACTCCATCAAAATATGGAAGCAGGATTGGGGTAACCGTTATATAGTGACCGCAAAAGAGCAAAACGAGATGACTACGGATGTGCTGTTTATTATAAGAAAAGAAGATATGGATAACAAATACAAAATCGTAGATGAAGTCGAGATGAATTAGTGATTGTTGTGAAAATAAAGTCTGATATGTAATTTGGAGTTAAGCCAAATTATTATCAGACTTTATTTGTCATTATTTATTGTATAGATGTATATAATAATACAGACATAAAAATTGACAATATAAATATAAATATGGTACACTATACATGGAGGTGAGTGTATGATAAAAGACTACCTGATAGACAATTACGGATATAATGAACCGATTTTTCTAAATGATTTATTGGTGGAAGGAATATCTGAAAATGCCGTACGACAGTCGGTGAAAAGACTTGTGGCATGCGGTTTTCTGGAAAGATATGATAGCGGAATATATTATATTCCTAAGAGTGGAGGATTACTTGGAAAAAGTTATTTGGATCCTTCTGTAGTTATTATGCGAAAATATGTAGAAAATAATGCAAATAAATATGGGTATATTACCGGATTGTCTTTTGCAAATCAATTAGGACTGACAACGCAAATGCCGGCAGTTATCGAAATTGTTACGAATCGTGAAGCCACGAATGGACGGACGCTCATGGTTGGCAATCAAAAGGTACGGGTGAAAAAATCAGTGATTCCTGTATCAGAGGACAATGCTGAATTATTGCAATTGCTTGATAGCGTGGGACAGGCGGAAAAGTATACAGAATTGACAATAGAAGAGACAGTAGATGTTTTAATTACTTACATGAGAAAGAAGAAGTTTACAAAGAAACAGTTATCAGATGTGTCGTTTGTGTTAACCGGAGCAACAGCCAAAAAATTGATTGAATGGGGGATAATCTATGAATTTGCATCATGATAAAGATGCATTTGAGGAATTATTGATTGGTGCGGCTAACGAGCTGATGATTCCTACAAACATATGATACCGTAATTCAAAGCCTGAAACAGTTGGCAGATAGCGGAATCTGGGATTAAGTGGAGCAGAAGAATAATACTGTCCGAGCTTGTTAAGAAAAATAAATATTGACATATATAGATAGCCGATATATATTATAGACAACGATATATATCGGCTATCTATATAAGGAGGACAAAAAATGGCTGTTGATAAATCACTGATGTCGGGAAGTATGACGATGCTTTTGCTCAGATTACTGGCGGAGAAGGATATGTACGGATACGAGATGATCGATACACTGCGGAAAAAATCCTGTAACGTGTTCGAGTTAAAAGCAGGTACGCTGTATCCGCTGTTGCATGGGCTGGAAGCGAAGGGCCTGCTTACGGTATATGAGCAGGAATATGCAGGCAAGACGAGGAAGTATTACAGTATTACGAAAGAGGGCAGAAAATTACTGGAAACAAAAAAAGCGGAGTGGATGGAATATCAGTCTGCAGTGACCAGCGTTCTGGCAATGGGGGTATAAGGATGGAGACATATTTGGAAAAACTGCTGTCGCAGATCCGCTGTAAAAAAGCCAGACCCTATATCGCTGAGGAGATAAGAGACCATATAGAAAGTCAGATCGCAGACAATCTTTCCGAAGGGATGACCTCTGAGGAGGCAGAGAAAAATGCGGTTACGGACATGGGAGATCCGGTAGAAGTGGGGATCTCGCTGGACAGGATCCACAAGCCTAAGATTGCATGGAAGTTACTTATGATCGTAGGAATTTTAAGCTTGCTGGGCATTCTGATACAGCAATCCATTCTCAGACAACCCGGTTTTCAGGAGCTGGAAACATGGAGACAAGAAGTGTACCGCTATACTACGGAGGGGTTTGTCTCATGTATTGTGATAGGATTCCTTCTCATGTGTGTGATCTACTTTCTGGATTATACGTTAATTGCAAAGTACTCCAGGTTCATCGGGGGAGTTATCCTTATTCTGGGAGGGTTGCGGTTGGCAGGCTTTGGAGGGCTGGATGTCAACGGAATACGTAACTGGATCGGATTTGGATGGTTCCGGATATCGGTTACTTCCCTGATGATGTTCTATGTGCCGATTTACGGAGCTATTTTATATAAATACAGGGACGGTGGTGTTTTCGCACTGTGCAAGGCGACTCTGTGGCTGATTCTTCCGGTATTCATCACGTCACGGCTTCCGAGCCTTGGTGTAGCCGTCATCATGATGGTCAGTATGCTGATAGAACTTACGGTGGCTGTTTGGAAGGGGTGGTTTCAACTGCCCGTGAAAAAGACGATTATCGGCATGTGGCTGTTTTTCACAGCAGCACCTGCTTTGTTACTGACTGTAAAGTATGCATTTCATATGCTGGTATCATATCAGGAAGCAAGGATCCGCTCCTATTTCACTGCTTCCAGAGATGCCAATTACATGACGTCTATGCTTCATAAATTTAATCAAAATATTTTACTTTGGGGCAACAGCGGAAGAGATGTGGTCGGAGGTTTGCCGGAATTCAATCAGGATTACATTTTTTCTTATATTCTGAACAGTTACGGATTACTAGCCGGAATCTTTGTAGCCGTGCTCCTGGCGGCATTGATAATGTTTATGTTCGGAGCGTCGGTCAGACAGAAAAATGAACTGGGCATGGTGATGGGATTCGGATGCGGAATGATCATTTTATTAAATATTTCCCTGAACCTCGCAGGAATTTTTGGTTTGGTTCCGCTGACGACAACGTTCCTGCCGTTCTTATCTGTCGGCAGAAATAATATTTTACTGTGCTATGCACTGGTGGGAATTATCCTGAGTATCTACCGGTACAAGGACGTATATCCCAAAAAACTTAAGGCATCACAGGTCTCCCTGCAGAAGACGATCACTTTGAACTTAAATGTGTAAAACCATAATACAGATAAAAGTTCATGAACAGAAAAACTGTCCATGGACTCAGACTGTAGACGAAACGCTTTTGGTCAGCATGCCAGAAGCGTTTTTCTTATCATCTGCGTATAGCGGAATCCGAGGTTTTGAACATCTGAATTAGTTTTTCACATTCGATAAAACGACTTTTGAGAGCGGGATAAGATATTGAAATTTTTATACTTTTTTGTAACAATGTAGAAAATGAAATCGTTATTCTATTTGGCAGGACAAAAAGGGGATAAGACATGATTTACCTGATGATGATTGATGGAGAAGAGGAGAAAAGAAAGTTTGTGATCCTCTATGAAAAGTACAGGTGCCTGATGATAAAAGTGGCGTGCAACATTTTGCAGGATAACTTTCTGGCGGAGGACGCGGTGCATGATGCATTTATGAAAATAGCCGGGAATATGAAGAAAATTGGAGAGGTGGATACTTTAGAAACAAAGCGTTATCTGATTACGGTAACCAAAAATGCGACCATTGATATATACCGGAAAAAGAAACGCCAGATCAACAGAGAAATATCCGTGGATGAATTGGGAGAGAGCAGCATTCCGTTATCATATATGGAAACAGAAGTCGATGAGGGAATATTGGAAATTCTCAAAGATCTGCCGGTAAAATACAGAGATGTATTTCTTCTGAAATATGCAAACGAGATGGATAATGATGAAATAGCAAAATTGTTGAAACTATCGGAAGGAACCGTGAGACAAAGACTGTCAAGGGGAAAGAGCATGATTCAGGAAGCAATGAATAAACGGGAGAAAGAGCATGGAACATATGGAAGTAACAGATGAATGGTTATATAAATACATGCCTGTGGTAGACCGTGCTATTATCAAGGCATTGGAGAGTCAGGTGGATAATGAATATGAATTTTCAGAACGCTTTGAACGGAAAATGAAAAAGGTGATTTGGAAGGAAGCCCATCCGGTTTTGAACGGCGTGCAGAAAATAATGAAACGTGTAGCGGCATTTTTGACGGGGATTCTATGTACAGGACTGATTTTAACCATGAGTGTGGAAGCATATAGAGAAAAATTTTTTGAAACGCTAAAAATAATGTACGAAGACTCTGTGCTATATACTTATTCTTCGAATGAGAAAAATATGGTAATAAGAACTACAGAACCACGTTATATACCGATGGGGTATGAAGAAATAGAACGTGTAGAGAATAATATTTGTGTCAATATTTTTTATGAAAATGAAAAAGGGGAACAGATTACCTGGGAACAAATGTTGATTTATAATGGCAGCAGCGTAGTGTTGGATAATGAATATGATACCGAGGAGGAACGGATAATTAATGGACATATTTTAACACTATTTATATACACTGATGGATATGTGATGGCCTACTATGAAGCGGATAATTATGCGTATTTGGTTACAGCAGACCGTCTGACAACAGATGAAATATGTGAGATTATCGCAAGCATGGACAGTTAAGGAAGAAGAGCAGGTGATGCACACAAAATAAAATGTCATTGTTTGCATTATGAAAATATAGAGGTATTTTAGAAAAAGTTTTCATAAACGGTTCAAAAGATAAAATATGAAAAATATATTTTTATGTAACAAACAGAAGAAGCCCATGCGCAGGCACATGACCTGTTCATGGGCTTTTTATAAAATTCCGAAGTTATGAGGGCAATACCGATAAAATCAGTATCTCCACACTCATCATATCATTCATCCGCCCGGATTTCACGGCTTCTTCAGTCTCCACGCACTGCTTTACTGCATTTTTCAGCACGGAAGTCTTGAAATGGGACGCCTGTGCCACATATTTTCCGGCAGCAAAGGGCGGCACGCCGATCTTGGAGGCAATGGTCTTATTGTCGTGACCTCTGTTTTTTAATTCCTTGGTCTGGAGCAGCAGGTTACATTGCCTGGCGATCAGGAACAGTACGCGCATGGGCGGCTCTTTTAATGCCAGCAGATCATAATAGAGCTGTAAGGCTTTCTGCGGCTGTTTTTCTGCAATGGCATTGACCATATCGAAGATATGGTTAGTGATACGGGTGGTGCAGACAGCCTCCACATCCTCCGCGGTGACCACATCCCGGTCCAGACAATAGCAGATCAGCTTCTCCAACTCCATCTGGATATTTTCCATATCGGTGCCGGTCTTGGAGAGCAGGAGCTGTGCGGTGTTCTCGGAGATCTTTTTCCCTTCTTTGCCCAGAATACCGGCAATCCAGCGTTTCAGTGTATTTTCATCCTGTACTGTGAACTCTGCCACATATCCCTTGGACTGCACGGCTTTGTAGAGCTTGCTGCGCTTATCCACCTCACTCTCCGTGAACACGAAAAAGGTGGTGTCATTGGGGCTTGCCAGATATTCTGCCAGCTTTTCCCCACCGGATTTGAAGAGTCCGGTGTCCTTGAAGAACATGACACGGCGCTCTGCCAGAAAAGGCAGCGTCTCTGCCAGATCGATGACCTGTCCCAAGGAGAAATCCTTCCCCTGATAGAAATGGGTGTTCATCTCGTCCCCCTCCTGACACAGAGCCTTGCGCAGACGGGTCGTGTACTGATTTTTCAGATAACGTTCCTCTCCGTAGAGCAGGTAGATCTGTTTGAAATTGCCGGTTTTGATGTCTTCGTTGATCCGCTGCATGAAATGATCCTTTCTGGAAAGATACGGTTACTTCTACATTAGATTCCTAAAAGAGTATACCCCATTTCCTATTGAGGTTTCAAGGGGGGTATGCTATTATGGAACAAAACAGTTCGACCATGGACATATACGAGAGACACAATCATGCTTGCATGATTGCGTGAACGAATATGTCCATGAGTCAAGCGCCAATTCATAAGCAAAGGTAGTCGCGAAGTGACGGAAAGCGCGGTAGCGCGACTTTGCGAATGGCGCGGGTCGAACGTGGAATGGCGCGGGCCAAACAGTATACCATAAGAGGAAGGAAGAGAAATGAGCAGAAAAAGCGGATTCATTCAGAAATTCAAAAAGTTTATTCTGAGGGGAAATGTAATGGATATGGCAGTCGGCGTGATCGTCGGCGGCGCATTTACCGCTATTGTTACTTCTCTGAATCAGGATATCCTTACTCCGGTTCTGGCAATCTTCGGAGGCACGGATTTTTCTAATTTATATGTGAAGCTGGGAAGCGGTGACGCCGCACCGGTGCTGATGTACGGTAATTTTATCACAGCGGTCATCAATTTCCTGATCACCGCATTTGTGATCTTCTGCCTGGTAAAGTTCATCAACAAGCTGGGAGACACCCTGCACCACAAAGAGGAGACTCCGGCTGCACCTACCACGAAGAAATGCCCGTTCTGTAAGAGTGAGATCGCCATTGATGCTACGAGATGTCCTCATTGCACATCCAAACTGGACGAGCAGTAAAGTAATAGAGCAGTAAGGATCGAAACAGACCGTGGAGGAAAGCATGGGTAAAACACATAAGAAAATAGTGATGGCAGGAGTCTGTTGTCTGATGATAAGCATGCTGACAGGCTGCGGAAATGATACTACGAAAATCACCGAAGGGATGCAGCTGGTGGAAACACTGGATTATCAGGGTGCATTGACAGCCTTTGACGAAGCGGAAGCACAGAAAGAGAACAGCCGTCTTATTGCAAGAGGCCGGGGGATTGCCAGCATGGGGCTGACAGAATATGATCAGGCAGTGCAGTATTTTACAGAGGCGTTGGAGCTTAGCAACGGCTGGGTGCAGAACGTAGACTACGATATGAACTATTATCTCGCAGCCGCTTACCGGAAGAACGGGCAGCCTGCGGAGGCGAAAAAGGTATATGATGCCATTCTGGGACTGAAGCCGGAGGAGAAGGACGCTTATTTCCTGCGGGGATCGGCGGAACTGGAACTGGGAGATTACGAGAGTGCCAAGGCGGATTTCGACAAGGCAATCTCTATGGACCCGAAAAATTACGACCGGCTGATCGAGATCTACGAAGCCCTGGCAGACTACGGATATCGGGAAGTCGGGCAGGAGTATCTGCAAAATGTACTGGATACGGCAAAACAGCTGGATGCCTATGACAGTGGTCGTATTTACTATTACCTGGGAGATTATCAGAAAGCCTATCTGGCACTGGAAGAAGCCAAGGGTAAGGGTGGAGTGGACAGTTATCTCTACCTGGGGAAAGCTTATGCTGCCACCGGAGATTATAATTATGCATCCAGTGTATACAGCAATTACCTGTCCAAGCAGGGACCGGATGCGGAGATCTATAATCAGCTGGGATTATGTGAGTTGGCGAAAAAGGACTACCAGAAGGCGTTGGAAGCATTTCAGGCAGGAAAGCAGATCGAAGGGAACAGCCTGATGCAGACCTTGTCCTTCAACGAGATCGTAGCATACGAATATCTGCAGGATTATCAGAAAGCGGCAGTGCTGTTAAAAGCCTACTTACAAAATTACCCGGACGACCAGGCGGCCATCCGGGAACAGCAGTTTTTATCTACGAGGTAGAGGAGCAATCCTCTGCCTTTTGTCGTAATTGCAGGAGTTCGATATAATCCAAAAAGGATGCTGTGTTCTGGCGACTGAAATGCTGTATGATGTCTACCAGCTCAGCCACGGTCATGCCGGGAGCATACTCTTCATTCAGGGTATCCAAACTATAACGATAGGAAGTACGCCCCAACAGATAATCAACGGTCACTCCGAAATAATCAGCCAGTTGCAGTAATGCTTCCTGATCCGGGAAGTGAATATTGTTCTCATAATTAGAGACGGTGCCAACGGATACTTTTAATATGGCAGCCAGTTCCTTCTGATAGATGCCCCGTTCTTCCCGCAGGGATGTAAGGATCTCACCGAAACTCCTCATATTGCCTCTCATTCTGCCGCAGATGCAGCACTATTTAAATGTTTTCTTTTAAGATTTGATGAAGTCTATTTTACTATATTTTAGTTTTAAAGGAATGATATTTTAGAAATAGATGAAAAATGTATAAAAGAAAGCCTGAAATTAATCTTACCTAAAAACAAAGGGATATACATGGAAAATCCTTTTGGAGACTCTTTGAGAAATCCTCTCATTTATAACTATTGCTATTTCGGAGAATACCCGATATAATAATTCAAGAGTTAGGTGCAACTAACTATTGAGTGAATCATGTGAAACTCCTCAGAGGAAACGGAGCTGCTGAATCCGCAGACTGCCGGGAGGTCATCTTCCGGGAGGAGTTTTTCAGCCCTTATAGGGGATTCGCGAAAGAGAAGGTTTGGGAATAAAAAGTTTAGAATAGAGGATAAAGGAGAAGAATAAAATGAACTATTTAGAGATTGAAAAAGTAATCGGAAGAGAGATTCTGGATTCCAGAGGAAATCCTACCGTAGAAGCAGAGGTGACTCTGGTGGATGGTACGATCGGTCGTGGTATGGCTCCCAGCGGAGCATCCACCGGTGAATTCGAAGCACTGGAGTTAAGAGACGGAGACAAGAGCAGATATCTGGGCAAGGGTGTGCAGAAGGCGGTGGAGAACATTAACACCGTAATCAACGAGACATTGCAGGGAATGGATGCTTCTGATATTTATGCGATTGATAAGGCAATGATCGACGCAGATGGAACCAAGGATAAGTCCAGGCTGGGAGCCAATGCGATTCTGGCAGTATCCATTGCCAGCGCGAGAGCAGCAGCGATTTCCCTGGATATTCCCCTGTATCGCTTTTTAGGAGGTATCTCCGGTAACAGACTTCCGGTTCCCATGATGAACATTATCAACGGCGGTTGTCATGCGCTTTCTTCCGGACTGGATGTACAGGAATTCATGATCATGCCCGTAGGTGCGCCTTCCTTTAAGGAATGCTTAAGATGGTGCGCTGAAGTATTCCACGCACTGGCTTCTATTTTAAAGGACAGAGGACTGGCAACTTCCGTAGGTGACGAGGGTGGTTTTGCACCGGCGCTAAAGTCTGACGAAGAAGCTATCGAGACAATCTTAGAGGCTGTGAAGAAAGCAGGCTACGAGCCCGGCAAGGACTTCAAGATCGCTATGGATGCCGCTTCCAGCGAATGGAAGACCGGCAAGGTCGGCGAATACAAGCTGCCTAAGGCAGGTACCGTATTTACCTCCGAAGAACTGATCGCACACTGGAAGAAACTGGTGGAGAAATACCCCATCATTTCGATAGAAGATGCACTGGATGAGGAAGATTGGGAAGGCTGGAAAAAGCTGACCGCAGAACTGGGCGATAAGGTACAGCTGGTCGGTGATGACCTCTTCGTAACCAATACCGAGAGACTGGCAAAGGGAATCTCCCTTGGCTGTGGTAACTCCATCCTCATCAAGCTGAACCAGATCGGATCCGTATCCGAGACTCTGGAGGCCATCAAGATGGCACACAAGGCCGGCTATACCGCTATCTCCTCTCATCGTTCCGGTGAGACCGAGGATACCACCATTGCTGACCTGGCAGTGGCACTGAACACCTGCCAGATCAAGACCGGTGCTCCCAGCAGAACCGAGCGTGTGGCAAAATACAACCAGTTACTCCGTATTGAGGAAGAACTGGGTGCAGCAGCCGTATATCCCGGCATGGGCGCATTCAACGTTCAGAATTAATCAGCTTTTATCCAAAACTATTTTGGTTTCTCTTTTTCTCTTCAGGGACTGTTCGAAAGGACAGTCCCGTTTGCGTTTTCATTTTTCTTTTTTTAAAACCTTGCAACATTTTTCCTTTCCCATCTGTATCTAAGATAGAACGGTAAGGAAAAGGACGTAAGATCCTGGGGACCGCCGAAGAAATCCATGGAAGAAAAAATCCATTATTTCATATTGACTTTTCCGGAATCTATGTGATAAAATCTCACCGTTGCAAAAATAGTAAAACAGCATAAAGACTTTAGGTAAGAATTGGAAACGACACATGTGCGCACGGCTCACTGATTAACGAACAACACACATGTGTCTTTTTGCGCTCATTTTTAGAAAAGGAGGGCATCCAATTATGCCGAAAACAAAATTACAGAACATTATTTTCACCCTGATCATGGCGTTCGTTATGGTGTACGCCATGGTCTGTTACAACATCGCACTGGACAAGGGAGGGATGACCAACGAGATCTTTCTGTTAGCGTTCCACGAGATTCCCATCATGTGGCCTATTGCCTGTATTCTGGAGTACTTTGTCGTAGAAAAACTGTCCCAGAAGTTGGCATTCCGCATGATATCCCCGGGGGATAAGCCCATTTTTATCACGCTGGCGATTTCTTCCATGATCGTATGCCTGATGTGCCCGGTGATGAGCTTTATCGCCACCTGCCTTTTCATGCATCCCGGCAGCCAGATCATCGCCCTGTGGCTGCAGAAGACCGTCCAGAACTTCCCTATGGCGCTGTGCTGGCAGATCTTTTTCGCCGGTCCCGGAGTGCGGAATGCCTTTGGGTTTGTTGTCGGGAAAATGGCAAAAAACAAGAAGAATGAGAAATAGTTCAAAAGTAATTGATAAAATAATTATAGGAATGTTAAAATAAATCGATTTTGAGAGACAGGATGTGTGAAAGTCTTTTCAAAATAAATGCAAAGAAGCAATGGAAAATCAAGGGAAGAAAACAGAGCTTTTGAATGCATCCTGCAGGGATGTGTTGTGGGATTCTGTAATAAATGACATTTCCGGAGAAAATGCTGATTCTGCAAGAACAGAAAGACTGATTGAGAAGATAAACAGGTTGTGCAAATGCGCAGCCTGTTTTTTGTGTATACGAGAAAATTTACCCGGTGACAGAACAGACTGCGACACTTTTTGATAACAAAGGGAGGAATGGGATATGAGCGAGAAGCATACCCATATGGATCAGCGCAGGGCTCCAATCCATGAAGCACTGGAAAACTTCGGGGCAATCCTGAACTGACAAAATTCCTGGGGGAACAATGTGTGGGCGTGGATGTCAACAGCATGAAGCCGCTGGACAATCTGTGCCACCCGGTATCCGTCATCCGGGAAGCGGAAGAACTGGCAGCAGATGCATTTGGAGCGGCACATGCTTTTCTTATGGTGGGAGGCACTACCAGCTCGGTACAGAGTATGGTGCTGACTGCCTGCAAACGGGGGGGATGAGATCATCCTGCCACGTAATGTCCACCGCAGTGTGTTGAATGCCCTGGTATTGTGCGGAGCAATTCCGGTCTATGTAAATCCTGAGGTGGACCAGCGGCTGGGAATTTCGCTGGGAATGAAGAGAGAGCAGGTGGCAAAGGCAATCGCAGAGCATCCGAAGGCGGTAGCGGTACTGGTCAACAATCCGACCTATTATGGAATCAGCAGCGATCTGCGGGCCATCGTAAAAATGGCGCATGATGCCGGGATGCTCTGTCTGGCAGATGAGGCGCACGGAACGCATTTCTATTTCGGAGGAGGGCTGCCGGTATCTGCCATGGCGGCGGGAGCGGATTGCTGAACCAGGAATATGCGAAGAACTCGTGCATTTTGGATATGAAGATTTTAAGGCAAGGCTGGGGAGAATCTGATTGACGTTCCAAAGGTTCTGTGCTAACATGAGCGAATAAAGAGACAACGAAGTCCGTAGAAGCGGAAGCCGTTGTCTCTTTTATTTTATAAATATTAAAAATGTTATGAAAACCACGAGGTGAAACCTATGAGCGAGCAGGAAAAGAAGCAGAATACCGTAGCTGAGGTGTTGGTGAAATGTCTGGAAAACGAAGGCGTAAAATATGTCTTCGGTATTCCGGGAGAAGAAAATCTGGATATGATGAATGCACTGGAGAAGTCGGATATCCGGGTCGTTGTGGTAAGACATGAGCAGGGTGCTGCATTCATGGCGGACATGTACGGAAGACTTACGGGAAAGGCAGGTGTGTGCTTTTCTACACTGGGACCCGGAGCAACGAACCTGATCACCGGTACCGCGGATGCAAATTCCGATGGAGCGCCTCTGATTGCCATTACCGGACAGGTGGGAACGGAGCGGATGCATCTGACCTCTCATCAGTATTTGGATTTGGTAGAACTTTTTGCTCCGATTACCAAGAGAAGCAAACAGATCGTCAATCCCAATTCCGTGAATGAGATCGTAAGAATTGCTTTTAAATATGCGGAAAGTGAAAAGCCAGGAGCCTGTCATGTAGATCTCCCGACGAATGTGGCAAAGCTGCCGGTCAGCTCCGGTATTGCCGCACAGCCGTTGAAAAAACCGGAAAGAGATAAAGAATATGCTTCCTTTTCAAGTATTGATCAGGCGGCAGCAATGATCTTCAAAGCAGAGCATCCGGTGATCCTTGTGGGGCACAGTGCGGTGAGAAATCATGCGGGTGAAGCGCTGACCAGCTTTGCGGATGCATTGAAGATACCGGTGGTCAATACCATGATGGCAAAGGGAATCATTCCTTTTAACAACAAATATTCTATGTGGACGATCGGAATTCCTCAGAAGGACTATCAGAACAAAGTGCTGGATATGGCAGATCTGGTAATCGCCGTGGGATATGATATTGTGGAGTTTGCTCCCGGAAAATGGAATGAAGGTGGAAAACACAAGATTCTTCATATCGATCAGAGACCTGCACATATCAACATGTTGTATCAGCCGGAGGTTGAGGTCATTGGAGATATTTCCTATTCCTTACAACAGATTCAGTATCGTAGCGATGCGAAGGAAGAACCGGAAGAACTTCTGAAGCTGCGGGCCGAAATGGTGGCAGAGTATGAAAGCTATGCGGAGGATACTTCTTTTCCCATGAAGCCCCAGAAAATACTGCATGATGTGCGGAAATTCATGGGTGCGGATGATATTGTAATCTCGGATGTGGGTGCTCATAAAATGTGGATCGCCAGAGAGTACAACTGCTACGAACCAAATACCTGTATCATTTCCAATGGATTTGCTACCATGGGAATTGCTGTTCCGGGAGCCGTTGCGGCCAAGCTGATCTATCCGGAGAAAAAAGTGCTGGCGATCTCCGGGGATGGCGGATTTATGATGAACAGCCAGGAATATGAGACTGCACTGAGAGAGGGGACATCTATCGTAACACTGATCTTCTCCGATGCCAGTTACGGCCTGATCAAATGGAAACAGATGGATCACTTCGGACATAACTGTTTTGTGGATTTCCAAAATCCTGATTTCGTGAAGTATGCTGAAAGTATGCATGCGAAAGGCTACCGCGTAGAGAAGGCAGAGAATCTGCTGCCGATTTTGGAAGATGCGTTTCAGCAGACGGTTCCCTGCATTATCGACTGCCCCGTGGACTACAGCGAGAACACCAAACTCTCGGAGTACCTTCACGAGAAGTTTGAGAAGTAGAGTTTTAATTGAAAGTTAGTGAAGAAATGCTATCTAATCCCCGTAGCCCGCATTGGGGCTAAGAACCGCAGACCCGTTTCCACTTCGGACGCAGACCGTAGCGGTACATAAGCGAGGACAATACCCTCGCTAAGTAC
>OHBM01000645.1_pt1 | contig 27671 bp, 21 predicted proteins | sample 1577251 | NCBI WGS metagenome assembly OHBM01 (sample SAMEA3541557, study PRJEB24748) | human gut metagenome | biome: human gut; feature: human-associated habitat; material: faeces | place: China | collected 2012 | reverse complement strand
AGCGCCCGATGCCGTACCAGAGGAAGTAAAAGCAGGTGTTCTCCCCGTCGAAGCGGCGGGCGCGGGACACGACAAAATAAAGCAGCAGCAGACCGATCACATTCCACAGGCTCTCATAAAGAAACGTAGGGTGTACATCCATATACGTCGTGGCCGACGTCCAGAGCCGCATGCGCCAGGGGAGCTCCGTCGCCGCGCCGAAGGCTTCCCGGTTCATAAAGTTGCCCCAGCGGCCAATAGCCTGCCCAATGAAAAGTCCCTGCACGCAGCAGTCCGCCAGCGCCCAGAAGGAGATCTTGCGGCGGCGGCTGAAAAGATACGCCGTCAAAAAGCCCGCAATGACGCCGCCGTAGATGGCAAGGCCGCCGTCCCAGATGCGGTAGGTCGACGACCAGTTGATCGAGCCGTCGCTCCCGCGAAACAGGTCGAGGTAGAAAAGCACATAGTAAATCCTCGCACCGATGATGGAAAGCGGGATGACCCAGAGCACCGTGTCGATGATATTGTCCTCGGTCAGGCCGTATTTGTGCGCCTGCTTCATGCAGAAATAGAGTCCCAGCAGCATGCCCGCGGCAATGATGATGCCGTACCAGTAGATGCCGTTGCCGATGTTCAACGCCTTGGACGGCACGGTGAACTGCCAGTCGCCGAAAAGGCCGGGAAAGCTGATGGGCGCGTCGGAAAAGCTCATGGGATCGTTATCCTTCTTTCTTGGGTTCGATGATGGAGATGGCGCGGCGGCTGTCCGTCAGGTTTTCGCGCAGGAAGCGCTCGACATCCGCTTTTTCGATGCTCGCGTACGCCTCGGGGAACCGGAGCGCATCGAAGCCGCGGAAGTAGCCGTCCGCCATGGAGATGGCGATATTTTCAAACGAGTTGAGCGCGCGCAGCGTCGCGCCGAAGCTCGCGCGGCGGATCTGCTCGAAAAAGTCAGGGTCGATGCCCTCGCGCGTGAGGCGCTGCGCCTCTTCCAAGATCGCGTCGCTCACCTGCTGCGGCTGCTCGCTCTCGCCGCCCGCGCACAGAACCGCGACGCCCGGGAGCTGGTCAAAGCCGCCGCCAAAGCTCGAATTGATGAGTCCCTCGTCGTAAAGGCGCTGGTAGAGCGGCGACGAATCGCCGAGCAGCACGTCGCTCGCCATCTCGCCGATGAGCGACTGGCGCAAAAGGTCGCCCTCGTTCGTCTCGCACTTAAAGCCGACTAAAAACTGCGGCAGCGCGACCTCCATCTGCGTGACGGTCTCCTTCTGCGCGGCAACGTCGTCCTCTTCTTCGCCATAGCAGCGTGCGATCTCCTCGCCGCGCTCGCGGGGCAAGACCTCCTCGGCCAGCGCGATCACCGTGTGGGGATCGACGTTGCCAACAACGCACAGCGCCATATTGGACGGACAGTAGAACGCGTGGTGGCAGTCGTACAGCGTTTCCGCCGTGATGCCCGCGATGCTCTCGACCGTGCCGGCGATGGGCACGCGCGCGGGCGACGAGCGGTACAGGCAGGCAAGGAGCCTTTCGTAGACCTGCCAGTCGGGCGAATCCTCGACCATGCGGATCTCCTGACCGATGATGCCGCGTTCCTTTTCCACGCTTTCGTCCGTAAAGTACGGAACGGAGACAAACGAGAGCAGGATGCGCAGGTTTTCTTCAAAATGCTCGGTGCAGTCAAAGTAATAGCCCGTCATCGCGTTGGAGGTAAAGGCGTTCGGCTCTGCGCCGTTTTGCGAGAGTACCTGTAGGGCGTTGCCGTCCTTCGTGTCGAACATCTTGTGCTCTAAATAGTGCGCGATGCCCGCGGGCGTGTCGCACTTTTCGCCGTTTCGGATGAACTGCATGTCCATCCCACCGTAGCGCGTGGCGAAAAAGGCGTATTTTTTGCGGTGCTGGGGCTTGGGGACGATGAATATCTTCAAGCCGTTCGGCAGCGTCTTTTCCAGGACCGTTTCCCCGATGCGGGGGTAGCTTTTCTCATTCATCCTTGCTGTCCTCCCCTGTCAGGAAATACACCGTGTCAAGCGTCATGCTCTGCGCGGCCTCGGCGATGCGCTCGTTCGTCACGGCGCGCAGCGCCGCGATGAGCTCATCCGCCGTCTCGCGGATGCCCGTGGCCGCCTGACCGAGGGCATTTTCCTCCATGCGGCCCGCGCTGTCGCCGCGCGATTCGAGCGACGCGATCAGGCACGCTCTCGCGCCCTCGACCTCCCATTCCTCAAATTCGCCGCGCTGCACGCTTGCAAGCTGGGCAAGAATTTCACGCTTGGCGGTCTCCACATCCCTGCACTCAATGCCGGACGAGACCGTCACGATGCCCTTGGAGCGGTGATAGGCGGAAGAAGCATAATAGCAGAGGGACAGCTTTTCACGCACGTTCAAAAAGAGCTTGGAATTGCTGTACCCGCCGAAAATCAAATTTGCCAGCATCATCGCAGGCGCGTCGTTCGTCGACGCGCGCCAGCCCATCGAGAGCCTTCCCTGCGTCACGTCCATGCGCTCGGTGATCTCGCGCGGCGTCTCCGGCGCGTTTTTCTTCTCCGCGATGACCGGCGGCACGACACGCCCGCGCTGAAGCGGCGCAAACGCGCGGGAGATGGCCTCCTCCACGCGCTCGCGCTCGGCGCTGCCGCAGTAGAAGAGCTCCAAGTGCGCGGTGGAGAGTAACTCCTGATAGTAGCGGAAGAGCGTCTGGTTCGTGATCTTCTCAACGCGCGCGATGGAGCCGAACTTGTCCACCCCGTAGCGCTCGCCGCGGCACATCTCCTGAAGTAAGCGCAGGTCTGCGTAGTCGCGCTTGTCGTTGATGATGCCGCGGATGGCGTCGATGAGGTTCTGCTTCTCGCTTTCGACATAGTCGTTCAGGAAGCGGCCGTTGCGCGTCACGGGGTCGAGCAGCAGCTCGCCCAAAAGGTCGCACATCGGCTCGAGCAGCTTTTCTCCTCCCGGGACAAATTCCTCGTCGATGAAGCTCGCGGCAAAGCCGATGCACTGGTTCTCGCCCTTTTTGCGCACCGTGCAGCCGATGGACGAGCCGTAGAGCAGGTCGAGCGCGGTGGAAAGTGAGCGCATATCGGGGTGCGGCATCGTGCCGCGGCGCAGCACGCTCGGCAGCAGCGCGCCAAAGCTCGCCGTTTTTTCGTTGATCGGCGTGATGAGCTGCACGCTCAGCGTCCCCGTTTTGAATTTATCCGAGCGCACATAGTCGAGGTTCACCTCGGGTGCGATCTCAAGTCTGACCGGTTCCATCACGGATTCCTCCTGTGGTCATTTTTCAGAATTTGCCCTTAGGATACCACGAAACTGTGAACAATTCCACTCTTTTCTGCTTACACCGCACTTTCCGGCGCAAAAACGGAAGAATTTTCTGCTCGCATGACGTTTTTCTTGCGATTTTTCCTTGACAATTTTGATAAAATCATGTAAACTGATTCATGTTGTAAAGGTATAAAACTTTACATAAGAATCTGCACAAGGAGGAACTTCCCGTGAAAAACCAGACCTTTCGTATGACGATGCTCTTCGACTTTTATGGGGAGCTTCTCACCGACCGCCAGAAGGAATTCTATGATCTCTACTATAACGAGGACCTGTCGCTCTCCGAAATTGCCGAGAACTACGGCATCTCCCGCCAGGGCGTGCGCGACGTCATCGTGCGCGCGGAGAACTACATGACCGAGATCGAAGACAAGACGGGGCTCATCAAGCGCTTCATGCAGCTTCAGCCCCACGTGGAAAAGATCACGGACGCGGCCGAGCAGATCAAGCAGCTCAACTTCCGCCGGTATGAGGACCGCCAGCTCGAAGAGCTTGCCGGCGTGATCGAGGCCGAGGCGGCGGCACTCAAGGAGTAATACATCCATGGCATTTGAAGGACTGAGCGAAAAGCTCAACGCCACATTCAAACACCTGCGCGGCAAGGGCCGCCTGAGCGAAGAGGACATCAAGCTCGCAATGCGTGAGGTGCGCCTGGCGCTCCTCGAAGCAGACGTGAGCTACAAGGTCGTCAAGGACTTTGTCAAAACCGTCTCTGAGCGCGCCGTCGGCGCCGAGGTGCTCGACAGCCTGACCCCTGCCCAGCAGGTCATCAAGATCGTCAGCGAAGAGCTCACCGCGCTCATGGGCGGTGCCAATGCGAAGCTGACCTTCGCCTCCAAGCCGCCGACGGTCGTCATGATGGTCGGCTTACAGGGCGCCGGTAAGACGACGAACGTCGCCAAGCTCGCGGGCTACTTCCGCAAGCAGGGCCACCGTCCGCTGCTCACCGCGTGCGACGTGTACCGTCCCGCGGCCATCACGCAGTTACAGGTCGTCGGCAAGCAATTGAATATTCCCGTTTTCGAAATGGGTCAGATCGACCCCGTTCAGATCGCGCAGGAGGCCGTCAAGTACGCCGGTGACCACGGCAACGACATGGTCTTCCTCGATACCGCAGGCCGCCTGCACATCGACGAAGCGCTGATGGACGAGCTCAAGCGCATCAAGGCCGCCGTCAAGCCGACCGAGATCCTGCTCGTCGTCGACGCGATGACCGGTCAGGACGCCGTGAACGCCGCCACCGCCTTTGATGAGGCACTCGGCATCGACGGCGTCGTGCTCACGAAGCTCGACGGCGACGCCCGCGGCGGCGCAGCCCTCTCGATCCGCGCGGCGACCGGCAAACCCATCAAGTTCATGGGCACGGGCGAAAAGCTCGACATGATCGAGCCCTTCCACCCCGACCGCATGGCGCAGCGCATCCTCGGCATGGGCGACGTGCTGTCGTTCATCGAGCGCGCCGAGCAGAGCATCGACGAGGAAAAGGCGAAAAAGCTCGAAGAAAAGCTCAAAAAGAACCGCTTCACTCTCTCCGACTATTACGACCAGCTCGTCCAGCTCAAGAGCATGGGCAGCTTTGAACAGCTCGCGGGCATGATGCCCGGCCAGCTCGGCAAGCAGATGGCAAACGCCGAACTTGACCCCAAGATGATGGCACACACCGAGGCGATCATCCTCTCGATGACGCCCTACGAGCGCGAGAATCCCGCGGTGCTCGGCGCCAGCCGCAAAAAGCGCATCGCTGCCGGCTGCGGACTCGAGGTTGTGGACGTCAATCGCCTGCTCAAGCAGTTTGAGATGATGCAGAGCATGATCAAGCAGGTCACGCGCGGCGGCAAGATGCCAAAGGGCATGGGCGGTTTCGGCGGCGGCCGGATGCGCGGTTTCGGGCGCAAGAAACGCTTCAAGTAATTTCCGTTGATAAGTGCACAAGCATTTCATCATAATACAAAATCATTTACATTATTTTTGGAGGTAGTAACCATGGTTAAAATTCGTCTGCGCAGAATGGGCGCCAAGAAGGCTCCTTTCTATCGTGTTGTCGTCGCTGATTCCCGTTATCCCCGCGACGGCCGCTTCATCGAAGAGATCGGCACCTACAATCCCTGCGTCTCCCCCGCCGAGATCAAGATCGACGCTGAGCGCGCTCAGGAGTGGATCAAGACCGGCGCTCAGCCCACCGACACGGTCCGTGCGCTGCTGAAGAAAGTCAACGCGCTGTAAGACCCGGGGTGCAAGAAATGAAAGACTTGCTGCTCTACATCGCCCGCAGCCTTGTTGAGCATCCCGATGACGTCACCGTCACGGAGAAGCAGGGCGCGGACGAGCTTACGTTGGAGCTGCGCGTCGCACCTGACGATATGGGCAAGGTCATCGGCCGTCAGGGCCGCATTGCCAAGGAGATCCGCACGGTCGTCCGTTCCTATGCTCAGCGCACCGGCGTAAAGGTGTCTGTCGACATCGTAGACTGAACTGCAAAAACGTTCCCGAGAAGCTCTCGGGAACGTTTTTTATTCTTGCCATCCCCCGCCGATTCCGCTATACTGGATGGATAGAACAAAACAAAGGAGCATGACAATGGGTCTCTTTTCCAAAAAGAGCGCGCCGCAGCCGAGCGCGCGCCCGGAATATATCGAAGTCGGCCAGATCGTGAACACGCACGGCGTGCGCGGCGAGGTCAAGGTACAGCCCTGGGACGTGAGCCCCGAGCTTCTGTGCGGGTTCAAAACGTTCTACATGGACGGTGCGCCCTTCCGCCCGACGAGCAAGCGCGTGCAGGGCGACATGGTGCTCATGAAGCTGCCCGAGGTCGACGACATGGATGCTGCCGCCGCGCTCAAGCGCAAGGTGCTCTCCATTCGCCGCAACGATGTCCAGCTCAAGCCAGGTGAGCACTTCGACGCCGAGATCATCGGCATGAACGTCTATAACTACTTCCCCCACACGTATATCGGCACGGTGGTGGACGTGCTCTCCTACCCCGCCCACAAGCTCTACAAGGTCAAAGGCGAGGAGAAGACCTATCTCATCCCCGCGGTGAAGGATATCTTCATCACGGACATCGACGAGGAATCGCGCGAGATCAGCGTGCACATGATCGAGGGGTTAGAGACCGATGAGGATTGATATTTTAACACTCTTCCCCGCTTCGGTCGACGCGATGATGAACGTCAGCATCCTTGGCCGCGCGCAGGAGCGCGGCTACATCACGATCAAGACGCACCAGATCCGCGACTACACGACGAACAAGCAGATGCAGGTCGACGACTACCCCTACGGCGGCGGGCGCGGCGCGGTGATGCAGGCAGACCCCCTGTACCGCTGCTGGGCGCATGTGTGCGAGGAGGCTGGCAGCCGCGGGCATACGATCTACCTCTCCCCCTGCGGGCGCACGTTCACACAGAGCGTGGCGCGCGAGCTGAAGGATAAGTATGACCACCTCATTTTAGTCTGCGGCCACTACGAGGGCATCGACCAGCGCTTTATCGACGAGTGCGTGGACGAAGAGCTCTCGATGGGCGACTTCGTCGTCACGGGCGGCGAAATTCCCGCCATGGCCGTGACGGACGCCATCTGCCGCATGGTCCCGGGCGTGCTGCCCGAGGAGGAATGCTTCACCGAGGAGTCCCACTGGGCTGGGCTTTTGGAGTATCCGCAGTATTCCCGCCCCGATGAATGGCACGGCCGCCGCGTGCCGGACGTGCTGCTCTCCGGCCACCACGAAAACGTGGCCAAATGGCGCAAAAAAGAGAGCTACAAGCGCACGATGCTCCGCCGCCCTGATCTCTGGGCGCAGTTCGACGAAAAGCAGCTCAAAGCAAAGAGCGAGAAAAAAGTCCTCGCTGAAGCCAAGGCCGAAGCAGAAGCCATCCGCGCCGCGGAGGTGAAGAAGGCCGAGGAAAGCGACACCGAAACACCTGTTGAGTAACAGCTCGCACTATCTGCGCAAGGCAAGGCGAACGGTCAATCGACCTCATTTGCCGCCCGCAGGCGGCAAGTATTTTGATCCGTCGCGGGGGACGACACGCGCGTCCGCAGCGACACTTTGCAGGAAATGGCGCGGTGAGCACCATTTCCTGAAGCTCTCTCATCAAGAAGCAGCTTCGCTGCTTTTTGATGAAGTAAAAAAGCGGAACAGCCTAAGCTGTTCCGCTTTCTTTATGTACTTTTACGCGATGCGCTTCGCGCCGACGTAGCGGGAAGCATAGTAGCTCGCGGACAGGCTGTCGATCGTGATCTTGCCGACGCTGTAGCGCGCGTGGATGATCTGACCGTTGCCAATGTAGATGCCGACGTGGCCGATGGCGTGTGAGGAATCCGAGAAGAACACCAGATCACCGGGCTGCAAGTCGGACTTGGCGACGGCGTAGCCGCAGTTCTTATACTGGGCGGTCGCCGAGTGCGGCAGGGAGTAGCCGAGCTGCGCGTAGAGATACATCGTGAAGCCCGAGCAGTCAAAGCCGTTGGGGGACGCGCCGCCGGAGCGGTAGCGCGTGCCGAGGAAGGGCATCGCCATGGAGACGACCTTTGCGCCCACTGTGCCGTCGAGGTCGGCAGGATCGCGCAGATATTCACCGAGCAGCCAGCCGGTCGTGGAGTCGAACGTGACCTGATACCAGCCGTTCGATTCACCGACGACGGTGACCTGCTTGCCGCTGACCACCTGCGTGATCTTGTCGTAATTCGTGCCGGGACCCGTGCGCACGTTGATCGTGCCGCCCGTAACGACCATGGAGACGGTCTCGGTCTCGCTCACGTCTTCCTTGGCGTCGGCCTTGTCTTCAAGCTCTGCCTGCATCTCATCGAGCTTGGCGAGCTCTTCTTCGTTCGCGCTCTCGGTCTGAACGGATTCCGTCAGCACCGTCACGCGGTCAACGAGGTTGCGGATCGAACCGTCGTAAGCGGCCTGCGCCGAAGAGAGCGGCGCGAGCAGGCTGACGGAGAGAATGCCCGAAAGCAGGAACGATAAGCATCGTGAATGGTTTCTCATAGCTGAGTCATCCTTTCGTGAATAAAATCAGGGGGCTGCGCGGCGGCTATTTACATCTTGCCGCTCAGCGCGCGCTCAAGCCAGATGGAGGCAAATTCCATCGCCTCGCCAAGGCTTCCTTTTTCCGTCGAGCGGACCACACGGTCGCGCGAACGGAGGCTTGCGTCCGTCATCTGCAACTGAATGGAAACGCGCTTGGCAAGCGTGATATCCTTGAGCGGCGTGGTATCCAACACCTGCATCATCACGATATATTTATCCGCCATCGAGCCGTAGTAGATGAGATTATCCACACGGCGCAGCGGGTGTCCGCGGTAAACGAGACCTTCCGTAGCTTCTGCCATCTGACTCACTCCTGTCCTTGTAACCAATTTGTAACTTTGTAACCGTTTTGTAACTTTTTGCAGTATAGCATTTTTTGCCCCCCTTGTCAATAAAAGTGGGGCAAAAAATGCAACAAACCCTCGGAGGCCGCGTTCACGGTCTCCGAGGGTCGTTATTCTGACGCTTTTCGCTTACTTGCCGAGGTAGCTGCGCACAAGCGTTTGCAGCAGCTCGTCGCGATCCAGCTTGCGGATCAGCGTGCGGGCGTTGTTATGGTTCGTGATATAGGTGGGGTCCTCCGACAGGATGTAGCCCACGATCTGGTTGATGGGATTATAGCCCTTATCCTCCAGCGCGGCATAAACGGTGGTCAGAATATGACGGATCTCAGCGTCCTTTTCCTGCGCAACATTAAACTTTCGGGTAAATTCTTCCATTGGGAGAGCCCCTCCTTTCCATGCAGACAGTATAGCAACGCAATTTCAAAAAGTAAAGAGAGCGCTGTCAACTGTAACCAAATCGTAATGTTTCCTTAAGGAATTCTCAGCGGAGCACCGCGTTGTGGTCGGCCTTGAGCGCTGCGAGGATGGACTGGACGTCCTCATCTGCCTCTTCGCCGGTCAGGCTGCGGTCATCCGCGCGCAGAACGAGGTTGAACGCCACGCTCTTCTTGCCGATGGTCACGCCGGGGCCGCGGTAAATATCGAACAGCGACACATCCTTGAGAAGGCCCTTCGCGCCGCGGCGGATGCTCTCTTCGAGCGCGCCGACCGTGACGGCCTCGTCGCACACGACGGCGATGTCGCGCGTGACGGCGGGGAACTTCGGAAGCGGCTGGTAGACAGGGATGTCGCCGCGCTTTTCATACATCGCATCGAAGCTCAGCTCTGCGGTGTAGACCTCGGTGTCCATGCCGTAGTTCGCCGCGACGAGCGGATGGATCTGGCCGAACACGCCGAGGTATGTCTCGCCCGCATACACTTTCGCGCAGCGGCCGGGGTGATAAGAATCATTGTCGGTGCAGGCGACGTACTTGACATCCGTGATGCGCAGCTCGTGCAGCAGCGTCTCGATGCTGCCCTTGAAGGAGAAGAAGTCCACGCCGTCGCCGTAAGCGCCGAGGGAGAGGTACTTCGGCTCGTCAGCAAGGCCATCCTCGCGCGGCAGGTAAATTTTGCCGAGCTCATAGAGGCGGGCGGACTTGTTGCGGTAGCTGTGGTTGCGGGCAATGATCTCGAGCATGCTCGGCAGGATCGTCGTGCGCATGATGGAGGTATCCTCGCCCAGCGGGTTCAAAATCTTCAGGGAGTTGCGCAGCGAGGAATCCTTCGGCATGCGGATCTTATCGTAATAGGTCGGGCTGATGAAGGAATAGGTGATGATCTCATCGTAGCCCAGCGCGCGCACAGCGCCGCCGATGGCGCGGTCGAAGCGCTGCTGCTCGCTAAAGCCGCCGCGCGTGGTCTCGCCGCGCATGAGCGTGCAGGGAATCTTATTGTAGCCGTAGAAGCGCGCGACCTCTTCGGCAATGTCGCTGTAATGCTCGACGTCGCCGCGCCAGGACGGCACGTAGATGTCGTCGCCATTCAGGATAAAGCCGAGGGAGACAAGAATTTCGCGCATCAGGTCTTCGCTGAGTTCCGTGCCGAGCAGGGCGTTGATCTTGTCGGGTTCGAGCTTGACGACCGTGGGGGCCTTTTCCTTGGCGACCACGTCCATCACGCCGTCGACGACCTCGCCGCAGCCGAGCAGCTCCACGAGCTCGCAGGCGCGCTCGACGGCCTTGATGGTGTTCATCATGTCGAGGCCCTTTTCATAGCGGGAGGAGGCGTCGGTGCGCATGCCGAGGGCGCTGGCCGTGCGGCGCACGGAAACGCCGTTGAAGTTAGCGGACTCAAAGAGCACCATCGCCGTGTCGCCGACGATCTCGCTGTTCGCGCCGCCCATGACGCCCGCGACGCAGACGGGCTTGTGCTCGTCGCAGATGCAGAGCATGTTCGGCGTCAGCTTGCGCTCGTTGCCGTCGAGCGTCTGGATGGTCTCGCCCTCGCGCGCGGTGCGCACGATGATGTGGCCGCCTTCGACGCAGCTGAAGTCAAAGGCGTGCATCGGCTGGCCGTATTCGAGCATCACATAGTTTGTGATATCGACGATGTTGTTGATGGGGCGCACGCCGCTCGCGCGCAATCTCTCGCGCATCCAGCGCGGGGACGGCGCGATCTTGACGTTTTTCACCATGCGCGCGGTGTAGCGCGGGCAGAGGTCGCCGTCCTCAATGTCGATGTCGACAAGGTCGGCGATGCTGCCGCCGCAGCCGTGCGGCTCGGGCGTGTGCAGCTTAAGGGGGCGCTTGAACGTCGCGCTCGCCTCGCGCGCAAGGCCGATGACGGAAAGGCAGTCGGGGCGGTTCGGCGTGATCTCAAACTCGACGATGGAATCGTCAAAGCCGAGGATGTGCGCCATGTTGAGGCCCGGCTCGGCGTCCTCTTCCTGCAAAACGAAGATGCCGTCGGCGATGCAGTGAGGGAACTCCTTCTGCTCGGCGTGCAGGTCTTCGAGCGTGCAGATCGTGTCGCTCTTCGTGTTGTACGCGACAAGGTCGCCCTCGTGGAGGTTCGAGCAGACAGTCTTCGCCGCACGGGTGACTGCGCCGTCGTTCACACGAACGTCGTAGCCGCCGTCCGTGCTCTTCACCGCTTCGACACGGCCGCAGAGCACGGGGCCGTAGACCTTGTCGCCGGGCTTAATGTCCGCGGGGATGGAGGGCTTCGCGGGGTCGATGGGATGATAGTCGTTCAGAAGCGCCGCGGGCGTGATGACGGCATAGGGGAAGTCATGCTCCGCCGTCATGCCAAGCTCCTTGAGCGAGCAGAGCATGCCGTTCGACTCGACGCCGCGCAGTTTGCCCTTTTCGATCTTCACGCCGCCCGGCAGATGCGCGCCGTGCAGCGCTGCGGGGACATAGTCTCCCACATGGATGTTCCACGCGCCGGTAACGATCTGCACGGGCTCAGCCTGACCGACGTCGATCTGGCAGACCCACATGTGGTCGGAGTTTTCATGGCGCTTCATCTCGAGAATTTTGCCGACGACCACGTTCTTGAGGTTCTCGTCGGGACACTCGATGGTCTCGACCTTCGAGCCGGAGAGCGTCATCTCGTCGTTGAATTCCTTATCGGTGATATCCTTGAGGTCAACGAATTCGTTGAGCCAATTACGGGATAGGATCATAGTTGTATCCTCCTAAGAAGTAACAATCAAATTTCGTTTTTTGTGACGACATGCGCGTCACAAAAAACACCGCTCAGGGTGCAAGCGTGCGAGCAAAGCGAGTGCGGCGCAGCACCCTGCGAAAGAGATCGCAGAAAGCGGCTCGCCGCTTTCGCGAGGAATATTAGAACTGTTCGAGGAAGCGGACATCGTTCTCGAAGATCAAACGCAGGTCGCTGATCTTGAAGTGGCCGAGCGCCAGACGCTCAAGGCCCATGCCGAACGCCCAGCCGGAATAGACCGTGGAGTCGATGCCGCAGCCCTCGAGGACCTTCGGGTGGATCATGCCGGCGCCGAGCACCTCGATCCAGCCCTCGCCCTTGCAGGTGGGGCAGCCTGCGCCGTGGCACTTGTGGCACTGAATGTCCATTTCGCAGCTCGGCTCGGTGAACGGGAAGTGATGGGGGCGGAAGCGCGTGACCGTGTGCTCGCCGTAGAGCTGGCGCACGACCTCGTTGAGCGTGCCCTTGAGGTCCGCCATCGTAATGCCCTTGTCGATGGCCATGCCCTCGATCTGGTGGAACATGGGCGAGTGCGTGGCGTCGACCTCGTCCTTGCGGTACACGCGGCCGGGAGCGAGAATGCGGATGGGCAGCTCGCGCGTCTCCATCGCGTGGATCTGCATCGGAGAGGTCTGCGTGCGCAGAAGGATCGAGCTGTCCTCGGTGAAGTAGAACGTGTCGCTCCACTCGCGGGCGGGATGGCCCTCCTCGACGTTGAGCTTCGTGAAGTTGTACTCGGCAAGTTCGACCTCGCGGTCTTCGAGAATTTCAAAGCCCATGCCGACGAAGATGTCCTTGATCTCGTCGAGCACCTGATACATCGGGTGCTTCACGCCGATCTTTTCCTGCTTGCCGGGGATGGTCACGTCCACGGCCTCGGACTTGAGCTTGAGCTCCATGGCCTTGTCGGCGAGCTCTTTCGTCTTTTCCTCGATGTCCGCTTCAAGTTTGGCGCGCACGTCGTTGGCGAGCTGCCCGATCACGGGGCGCTCTTCGGCGCTGAGCTTGCCCATCTGCTTCAAAACGGCGGTCAGCTCCCCCTTTTTGCCAAGGTAGCGGACGCGCAGTGCTTCGAGGTCCTCCGCCTTGCCGGCGTCGGAGATCGCATCGAGCGCCGCCTTGCGGATCGCTTCCAGTTGTTGTTTCATATCATTTCTCCTTTTCAGGTAAAAATTTGCAGAATTTCAAAAATCGGCGGCAGGGGCAAAAAAATAGTCTTTCCTCCCGACACTCTCGGGACGAAAGACTTTCTTCCGCGGTACCACCCTGATTCGCGCCCAAAGGCGCGCGCTCGCTGCCCGTAACGGGGGCTGACCGGCCGCGCATTTCCTCGCGGCTGCTCGGGGGCGAACCAAGCGACATCCCGCAGACCGGCTCCCAGCCGCCGACCGGTCCTCTCTACGCGGAACAAACACGCTATTTTCCCTTTCACAGCATTTGTCTAAGTGGTACTTATATCACAGAAAAAAGGAACTTGCAAGGGGGAATTTGCCCCTTGCCGGCAAAAAAGCGGCAAAAGCGCAAAATATCGCGCATTTTCCTCTGCGCACTCCCCTTTTCCTGCCCAAAACGCGGAAAAACCGCACTTTACAACGTGCAAAAACGTGATATACTATAATAGTTGTTTACAAACCCACCGTGGCTGCTCTCGCAGCCGGATAAGGAGAACGATCATGGACGAAAGAAAGCGTCTTTACAAGTCCCGCAACAACAAGATGATCTGCGGCGTCTGCGCAGGCATCGCAGACTACTTCAACATTGACCCGTCGATCGTGCGCGTGCTCTGGGCGGTCCTCGCTCTGGCCGCCGGTACCGGCGTGCTCGCCTATATTGCCTGCGCGATCATCCTGCCCGAGGGCGACACCGAGGTCTGACTGCTTGACAATCCGCGCAAAAAAGATATACTAAATCCTGTTTGCCGCGCGAAACGGCAGAAAAAGATGTAAAACGCGAAGGGAGCTTCCTTTTATGGCGACTTATCCGATGCATGTCGCGGGTCTTGACCGCGACTTTCCCATCTGCAAGGTAACGGACGATCTTTATATCGGTGCTTTCATCATGTTCGGCGACGCGGAGCTGACCGTGCGCTGCGCAGAAGAGCTCTTGAAGCTCGCCGAGGGCATCGACTACGATTACCTCTTCACCGCTGAGGCAAAGTCCATCCCCCTCATCCACGAGATGGCGCGCCAGAGCGGCGCGAAAAAGTATTTTATCGCGCGCAAGGGCCCCAAGGTCTACATGCCCGACCCCATTTCCGTGGAGGACAAGTCCATCACCACCGTCGCCCAGCAGAAGCTTTTCCTCGGCTCTGACGACGCGGATCTCATCCGCGGCAAGAAGATTTTGCTCGTCGACGATGTCATCTCCACGGGCGGCTCGCTCAAGGCGATGGAAGCACTCGTCGAAAAGGCGGGCGGCACCGTTACGGGCCGCATGGCCGTTCTCGCCGAGGGCGGCGCAGCCGACCGCAAGGACATCCTGTTCCTTGAAAAGCTGCCCGTCTTCAACGCCGACGGCAGCGTGAAGTAAAAAGATTCAATCACAGAAGCGCAAAGCGCCTTTCAAAGAGCTTTCTTTGAAAGGCGCTTTCTCTGTTATTCGGTGATCTCCTCGCAGACCGTCGGCGATGTGGACCTTGCTTCGGCCTCCGGCGCTGTTCTTAGTCCGCTCAAACCGCGGCGGCAGAGCACGCAGCCCGCCGCGCATACGGCGGCCATGACGGCAAGGAACTGCCACTTCTCCGCAAAACCGCCCAAAAGCCCCAGCGGGTCGTTCATTGCGTTGAACGCGGCGTGCGCGGCGATCGTGGGCAGGATGCTCCCCGTGCGATAGCGAATATAGCCGAAAAGCAGGCCCATGAGAAACGCGTAGCCGATCTGCACCGGCGTTCCGTGGATGAATCCAAAGAGTACCGCTTGCAGTACAATTGCGATCCACACCGGCATGGCACGTTCCAGCCGCGACTGGATGACGCCGCGGAACACGAGCTCCTCCGCAACCGGCGCGCCGGCCACCACGGCAAGCGCCGGGATCAGCCCCGTCTCTGTGCTCAGGCGCATGGCTTTTCCATATTCCTCCATCCAGCTTTCCGGCAGCAGGGCAAGCACCAGACTGACCAGCACATAGAGGCCGACCGCGCCGAAGGCGCAGAAGCCCACCGTCCAGCCCGAGCAGTGACGAAGGCCCGCCGCCTCGGATAGCGGCTTTTTCCGCAGCAGGAACCACAGCAGCAGTACTGCGGCGATGATCAGGCACGATAGCAGCGTGAGCGCCGACAGGCTGTCCAGAAGCCGCTCCGCCACCGCCTGCGCCCCCCGTGCAAGGTCCGCTCCCCTATTGATCGCCGCATCGGCAGCGATACCGATCCCATAGACAAAGGGCAGCAAAACCTGCACCGCCACAAAAAAGAGCAGATACAAAGCGGATCTCCCCAGCGCAGCCAAAACGCCCTTTGCGGAATAGGAATGCTCGGTTTTCATATCTTCCCCCCCCCTTGTCCGGTCCTAAAATTGCCGCAGCCTCCATTTTGTGTGCGGGCCACTTCAAGCAAGCCCGGCGCAGTGAATGCCAGCGCGTTTTATTCGTCTTTTAGTTGAAAATATTCATTTATCTCTATACCGTTTGTTTAATTATACTGTATTATCAGATGCTTGTAAACAGCATTTTGTGAAAAGCAATCTTTCGGCAACGGCCTGTATTTGTCCGGTCCATCATACAGTTTATGATACAGTGAACTTCTGCACCTTCTCACTTTTCGTCAGTTTTACTAAAAATATTTTAGCTTTTTCTGCTGGACAAGTGCAAAAGAACGTAGTATCCTATAAAAAATAAACGAGGAAGATGGATGATTCATCCGATAAACTGGTCAAACACAACAAAATAAGGAGGAAAACGCATGGCATACCGGGAAAGCTACGCAGGAAAGATCAACCGCAAGCTGAACAAGAAGCTCCACGTCGTCGAGGTGGCCTCGGGACGGCAGAAGGCCGACCTCGTGCTCAAGAACGCGACGTATGTGAACGTCTTCTGCAACGAGCTCAGTCATGGCGACATCGCCGTGGCCGAAGGGCTGATCGCAGGCATGGGCGAGCATTACGAGGGCGCGGTCGAGATCGACATGGGCGGCAAGCTCGTGCTGCCCGGCTTTGTCGACGCGCACATCCACTTAGAGAGCGCGCTCGTTTCCCCCAAGGAATTTGCCAACGCCGTCATTCCGCACGGCACCACGACCGTCATCACCGACCCGCACGAGATCGCCAATGTCATGGGCACCGACGGCATCGAGTATATGCTGCAGGCGACGGAAGATCTGCCCGTTGACGTGCGCTTCATGCTCCCCTCCTGCGTGCCCGCAACGCCGCTCGACGAATCCGGCGCGGTGCTCGATTACCGCGCGATCGACTCGTTCTACGAGCACAACCGCGTCGAGGGTCTGGCCGAAATGATGAACTATGTCGGCGTCGCGAACGCCGACGAGCAGGTGCTCGAAAAGATCGTCGCCGCGCAGGCGCACCACAAAAAAATCGACGGCCACGCCCCCGGCCTTTCGGGCAACGACCTGAACGCCTACATCGCCGCCGGCGTCTATTCCGACCACGAGTGCAGCACCGTGGAGGATGCCATCGCCAAGCTCGAGCGCGGACAGTACATCATGATCCGCGAGGGCACGGCCGCGCGCAACCTCGACGCGCTGCTCCCGCTGCTCACACCGCAGTATTACACCTACTGCATGTTCTGCACGGACGACAAGCACCCGAACGATCTTCTCGAAAAGGGCCACATCGACTACATCGTGCGCCGTGCCATCAAAGCGGGCGTCGACCCGATCATCGCCGTCAAATGCGCGAGCCACCACGCCGCGCGCTACTTCCTGCTCAACAACCGCGGCGCAATCGCACCGGGCTTTCTTGCGGACTTTGTCGTGATCGACAATTTCGACGACTTCAACATCCTTGAGGTCTACAAGAAGGGCAAGCTGATGTTCGACGGCAAGACCGTCACGCCGTTTGAAGCGCCCGAGATCGATCCGCACCTCGTCAAGCGCTCGCACGAGACGTTCCACGTTGCGCACCTTGAGGCCACGGACTTTATCGAGTCCCGCCCGCGCGCGGTGCTCGGCATGGTGCCCGGCGAGATCGTCACGACCGATGCGGGCTACGCCGAAAAGATCAGCGTTGAGGACGACATCTTGAAAATTGCCGTCATCGAGCGCCACAAGAACACGCACCACATCGGCATCGGCTACATCAAGGGCTACGGCCTCAAGTCCGGCGCGGTGGCGACATCCATCTCGCACGACAGCCACAACATCATCGTCGTCGGCGCGAACGAGGAGGACATGGCCGCGGCGGTCAACCGCGTCGTCGAGCTCGGCGGCGGCATCGTCGTGCTCGACCACGGCGAGGTGCTCGGCGAGGTCCGGCTCCAGATCGCGGGCATCATGAGCGAGGAGCCGCTCGTGGACGTCAACCGCGAGCTGGAAAACGCCAAGGAAAAGGCGTTCGCCCTCGGCGTGAGCCGTGGCGTCGATCCGTTCATGACGCTCTCGTTCATGGCGCTGCCGGTCATTCCGACGCTGCGCCTGACCACCCGCGGCGTGTTCGACACCGTGACGCAGAAGTACGTCTGAAAAAGGACGCGCCGGACGGCGGCGCAGCCGCCCGGCGGAAACGAATCAGAAAACGGGAGACACATGGTTTTGTACCATGTGTCTCCCGTTCGTTATGCAAACGCAGGACAAAATAAAAAAATGCGCCGTTTCCTCGTCTCCGCAGCCTTCAAAAAGCGGACTGCAATTTTCTGCTTGCTCCCTGCGCGGGGCTGTGGTAGAATAGCATTGCTATGCGGGCATGATGAAATTGGCAGACATGCGAGATTTAGGTTCTCGTGCTTTACGGCGTTGGGGTTCGAGTCCCCATGCCCGCACCAAAAATAAGACCATCTGCCTTAGAGAGTCAGTCATAAGGATGTTTTTTACCACGAGGAACGGTGTAATGCACTGCGGTGTATTACACCGTTCCTTTTTTGTTTGTCATGTGGGACATCTCGATTTCACCGATAAAATTGTAGTGAATATCAATCTGTTGGACGCGATGCCCACTGGATTTATCCGCTTCGTGGACCACGATTTTCTCTACAAACGCATTGAGCAGTTCGGGGAACAGCTTGTCCGGTATCGTGTATTTATGAACCAGCTTCAAGAAGCTGTCCATATTTACTTTCTGCTGCTCACAGTTGTCAACGACGCATTGCATTTCCTGCGTATTTTGCACCAGTGCGGCTTGCTCCCGTTCGTAATCAGCGGTCATCTTAGCAAATCTTTCATCAGACAGCTTGCCGGAAATATTATCTTCATAGATCCGTTTAATGATCGCATCTATCTCGGAGATTCGACGGTTATTCTGCTCCAAAATCCGTTTGGACTGTGTAAGTTCTTTCATCCGGGCCGCCATTCTGTTGTCCATTGCCTGCTGCACAAATTCGGCTTCATGCTCTCTGGCAAAGCCAATGACTTCCCGCAGATTAGCAAGAACAATTTGTTCCAAAACACATACACGAATGTAATGTGCGGTACAGGTATGTTTATGATTTTTATACGCACCACAAGTATAATTGTCGCTTTCCGGTTTCCATGAGGTGGTCCGATTCAGATTAAGCACATGACCGCAATCCGCACAGAATAGCAAGCCGGAGAACATCCCCATATCGCCCATGCGAGTAGGCCTGCGCCGCTGCTGACGATTCTTTTGCACGATGTCCCATTGTTCCTGCGTGACTAATGCTTCGTGTGTGTTTTCAAAGACTACCCACTTATCCTCTGGATTTTGGATTTTCTTTTTGTTTTTGTAGGACTTCACGGTCGTTCTGAAGTTTACAGTATTCCCTAAATATTCTGGTTGTTCCAGAATAGAAACAATGGTTTTCGAGGACCAGGCGCATGGGTGATCCGGGTCATAGCAATGACTTTTGCCGGTGCGCTCATATTGCATAGTAGATGGCGTGATGATTTGCATCTCTCTTAAAGTACGGGCGATTTTTCCGGGGCCATTGCCTTCCATCGCCAGTTGAAAAATCAAGCGTATCACAGGCGCAGTTTCATCGTCCACCCGCAAGTTGCCTTCGCTATCCCGGATATAGCCATAGGGCGCACTGGTCGAAAGTCGCTTCCCACTCATACCCTTTGCGCGAAAGACCGCCCTAATTTTCTTGCTTGTGTCTTTCGCATACCATTCGTTGATAATATTGCGGAAAGGCGTGAAATCATTATCTTCACGCTCACTGTCAACACCATCATTTACCGCGACAAAGCGAACATCAAATTCCGGGAAGCGAATTTCAGTATACATTCCGACTTCCAGATAGTTTCGCCCCAAACGGGACATATCTTTGACCACGACCATACTGACAAGCCCATTTTCAATATCTCGCAGCATTTCCTGAAAGCCGGGACGGTTGAAATTGGTGCCGGAATAGCCGTCATCTTTGTAGACCTTATAGTTGGTGATATTGTTGTCCTTGATGTACTTGGTCAGGATCGCGATTTGATGTGCAATACTATTGCTGTCACCCTCATTGTCGTCATCGCGGGAAAGGCGGACATAAAGCGCCACCCATTTTTCCAATAATGCAACGGACTGTCTGTACATATTAAGCCTTCCTTTCCGACAGTCACCGCAAATAATAGTATCTTATGACACTATTATTATACCAAAAATCCGTGAAAATTGCAAATTTCGTCAATATTTTCGGCAAATATTGTTTTGCGTTGCATTATCTATCATGCGCTTGATATGGTCGATTGCGGTGCTGCCCTGTGATTTGAAATGAGCGGTTACAACATAGCGTGTTCCACCGATCTTATATTCTTTTGTGGATACAGTTTTTTGCGATTTTCGCCGATCTTTCGGCATGAAAGCACCTCCTTGAGAAAACGAAATGCGTCCCAACTTGGGACGCATTTTGCGTATAGAAAATCTGCACCGATGCAGATATGGCTTGTACGGTTTGTCGCAGGAAATTTCAGACGATGGCTGGCAACCATTCCATAGGTCAAACCTCCCTCCATTCTGATGGCGGGGCGTCCTACGCAGTGACGCATAGCCGACGCAAGTATCATGATCCACTACATAGCCTCGTCGCCCGCAGATGTGCCTAAGCTGCTGTCCGGCGCAGTAGAACTCGCTCCGCTTTGCCATGTTCTCACCAAGTCAAAACATCCTCGCGTACTCGCCGTCCGGCTCCGCTATATAGAAATGTATCTGAATCACCCTATTCAGTTTTCAAAACAGGCTGCACGCCTGAGAAAACGCACCCAACATACGATGCGTTTTCTCAGAGGGACAGTCCCTATGAAAACGAGGGGCAGGTCTGAACCTGCCCCTCGTCATCGCTTTGTTTTAACGATGGTTTCTCAGGTATCCAGCCAGCATATCCAGAAATTCGCTATTGGACGGCGGACGCTTGAGCGGCGTTCCGGCGATATGTTCCAAAAGCGTATGGTCGGTGCGGTCCCATACCGCATAGATCAGATTGCGAATCGCCCGCTCCACAGCGGAGCCGGTGGTGCCGAACTGCTCTGCGGTCTCCGGGTATAGCCGTTTCGTGATAAGCCGGACTCTTGCGGGGTCATCGGTGATCTGCTCAATCATGTAAATCGCATACTGGAAGCCTACCAGCTTTCCGGTCACGCTCAGTGCGCGCAGAAGGCGCTCTGCATCCAGCGGTTTCTCTGCCATATTCTTCTCCCATTCCGATATAAACCAATAACTTATCATCATACCAGTCCTTTCACATTTTGAATCGTTCAAGGTCTGGTATTTGGGTGGAGATCGACAGCGTTGGACACCCTCAGCCGGTCACTCCCAATCAGCACAGCAGGGCAGAGATACTTGCCCTGCTTACAGAAAAGAAGAGTTGGCAGACTAAGGGGCGTTGATTGGCGAGGATACCATCATTCGGGAATGCCGATACGCCATTCGGAGGACCACGCTCCCGCCGAAGCATTTTGAATAGACCGCAGACGGAATATTTTCTTAGGTGTTTTTTCTCCCTTTCCGTGTCTTTATCATACCGCATCTGTGGCACTTTTTGTTGGGTGTTCCATCGGCAATGGTCGGCTCCAATCGTTGCATTTCCGGCTATTTGTGTCGATTTCAGGTCAGAAGCGGCGATTGGGAAAACTGGTCTTGGGTATAGAAAAGGGACGGTTCCCATCGAAACCGTCCCTTGCAGGTGTTGGAATGTCATACGCATACAAAATGTTCTGTTACAAGGGTATCGCAATGTAGGAAATTAGCTGATCTACTTCATATCATTTTGTTATATTCTTTTCCCGCACTGCTTCGGGGTTGAAATTGGCGAAGAACGCCTCTGCCGGCATGGGTTTGCCGATCAGGTAGCCTTGCAGGCGGTCACAACCCAGCTTTTTCAGCAATTCGATTTGTCTATCTGTTTCAATGCCCTCTGCCACACAGAACATCTTCAAATTGTGGCACAGTTCAACTGCCGTTTTGATTACAAGCTGCATCCGATCACTGTGTTCTGCTTGGTCGATCAGACTTTTGTCCAACTTCGCAATGCTGAACTGTGGCAAGCCAAGGCTATTCAAATTAGACGCATCGACGCCAAAGTCGTCGATAGCAACGGTGATGCCTCGTGCGACCAATCCGTTTAACACATCGGATAAAGAATCCAGATTGATCTCCACAAAGGACTCGGTGACTTCAAATACGAGCCGGGTCGGGTCAATGCCGGTCTCCGCAATGATCGTGTCTACCTTGATCAAATAATCCGGTTCAGATAATGTGAACCGCGAAACATTTACATTCAGCGTAAGTTCCGGCCACGCCGTTTTCCACTGCTGCAACAGCTCACAGGCTTGCCGCAGCATTTCAAGATCCACCACGGAGATCATGCCCTCGCGTTCCATAATGGAGACGAACTCTTGTGGGAAATGGGTATGCCCATTGGGATCAACCTTGCGTACAAGGACCTCAGCGCCATAGACCGTATCATTCTGGATGCTGTACAGCGGCTGGAGGTAGGGCACGAAGGTGCTATCACGAAATTCTTGCAGCAGCAACTCTACGGAGCCTGGGCGCACGCCTTTCGTTTTTTCAATCGCTGCGTAATACTTGGCTTTCTCGGTCTGCATCGCTTTTTCTGCACGCCGGACAGCAATCCCGACATCTTCCTCATGGCCCCATGTGTAGCCAAATGCCGCGATATTCTGCTTCAATGCCAGCTCCGCAGCGACCTTTCCAGCTGCGTGCTTGAATTGAAGATAATCAACATCCGGACAGAGGATCACGAATTCGTCTCCGCTGATACGGTAGATGCAGTCCTCCCGAAAATGCGTTCTGAGTATCCCGCACACCAGCTCGATCGCCCGGTTGCCAAAATCGTAACCGTAATTGTCGTTGATCCACTTCAAACTATTCAAATCCAAAAAGCCAACACCAGTGGGCAATTTTTTGCCAAGCAGATCAGCTAACATCTCTTCATAAGCCAAGCGGTTATTTAGACCGGTCAGCGGGTCCTGATAGCTTTTTTCCGTCATCGCTTCTGTGAACAGTCGTTTTTGTAACTCATTTGCCGCAATATAAGTCAGCTGCGTCAGCAGCTCCGGGGCGTCCATATGAGCGTGAGGGTTATCTACGCCCAGAAAGCCGTGCAGCTTGCCATCGGTGAAAATGGGGACAGTGATGAGGCTCTTGATGCCCTGCGGATGCAGGCAGTCATACTCGATGCGGCGGGCGGGATCGTCTTTGAGCGCGTCCACAGCCTCGATAACCGTGATCTTTTTCTCCCCGTTCAAAAAGGTGTTCACCCACACAGCGACCACGGCAATCGGCAGGTTTTGCAGATTGTCGATCTCCGGCGTTACGCCTTCCCGGCACACCTCATAGGTGTTTCTGGTCACATCCTTCTCCCAATCAAATTCAAAGATATAGGCGCGGTCCGCATTGTAATGTTCAATAATGGTATTCAGCATAGAGTTGATCGCCGCTGTAAAATCATCGTTCATAACAAGGTTTTCAATGCAGGCCGTTAGTTTTTTCTCCGCCGCCAGATTGCTCTGTGCGGTATTCAGCTCATCAACATAGCGATTCACATCAATGGCAACTTCCATACGGCAGGGTCTGCCCTCGTAGTCGATTATGCTATCGTGCAACAGCATATTGCCCGCCGCGGAGTGCTGACGGACCCATGTAATGCGCTTATCCTGCAAGTGCGACAGTTCTCCGTTCGTGCAGAATTTGCAGGGTTTTTCTTCACCCTGCAAAAATTCGTAGCATTTCACGCGCGATGCAGGTTCGCCAAAGCGCTCCCGCCCGATCCGGTTCAGGTAGAGTAGTTCGTAGCTCTCCAAATCAGCGATATAGATGATTTCATCGATTTGATCCAATATCTTGCGAATATCCATATCCGCGATCTCCTTTTTGTTTTCTATTTCTATGGTAATTAGTGGATTTTTCCTTGACCGAACGACCTCATATCATCTAAATACCTTCTCAAGATGCTCCATCAACGATGAAGCGCCTTGAGAAGGCGGGGGCAAACGCCCCCAACCTCCCGAAAAAAGAGAAAAGTGAAGAGAAATATCAATTGTTGGCGCGATACAGCAGTGTCACGATCTGGCCGCGAGTGCAGTCTGCGTTGGGACTGAACTTGCCGTTGCCGGTCGTGATGCCGTTCTGCGCAGCCCATAAAACAGTGCTGTTAGAGAAGAAAGGGGCCGTTTCCGGCCCCTCCCTCCTTGCTCAATGGATTTCTCGTTTACAGAGAGTTATTGTAAGAAGGACGATACCGTCACTTCTTCTTTACTGTGCCGTATGGCTTTTCCATATCTCAGTGTGTTCAACCCTGTCATAGTCATGACCATTGGTAGCTTCCATGATGTAATGATATGCCCAGAAGGAGCTATCCACATCGTTGAATGTTCTCATGTTGTTGATATGATCTGCCACAAAATCCTTATCTGCGCGTCTTGCGAGCATCCTGTTTACAATGGTCGTCACCTCTGCGCGGGTGACCGTATTGTGCGGACGGAAAGTGTTATCCCCGTAACCGTTGATCCAACCATAATTGACCGCCGTCAGTACGGCATTATAATACCAGTCTGCATCCGACACATCATCAAAGGGAGTGCTTCCTTCAAGATTTACCTTTGCAAAGCGCGTTGCGATCGCAGCAAACTCTGCTCTGGAAATTGCACGAGTCGGAGCATACTTATCTTCTCCGACGCCCTTCAGGATACCTAAAGATGCTAACGTATTAACAGCAGTTGCATACCATGCATCATCCGAAACATCCGTAAACTGCACCGTCACGGTAACATTTTTCTGTCGCAATAAGTTATAGAACATCTGCGCAGCTTCTGCTCTTGTCATATTATTGTTCGGGCCAAATCCCCCATTGCCGTAGCCATGCAGGTAGGCATTATGCTTTACCGTTTCCAGCAGACCCGCAACGCCGGTCTTCTCTGGATCGGCTACTTCTTGCTCAGGTTCATTTTCGGTCTTTTTGAATGTGGCATAGATCTCATGCGCCTTTGTCACATTCTTGAACTCATATGTCCGTACTGCGCCAACGCTCGTACCATCCACGCGGACATCCGCGATCTCATATCCGGCATTAGCCTTAATCGAGAAGGTCTTATTCGCACCTCTGGATACCGAAATTGTACCATTGGGGCTGATCGAACCGTTCGCTCCGGCCGTTGCTTTAATGATGTAGCTGCTAACGCTTCCACCACCGCCGCCGGAAGAGCCTCCGACATAGGTATAGCTGGCGGTAAAGGTCATATTGCCGTTGATGACCACGGCCTTCACTTCGTCATTGGTGTATACCTTGCCCGTGGTGTCGCCCGCGAGCTTCCAGCCGTCGAAGCGGTATCTGCTGTTGGCTGTGACAGCGGGCACACCGGTGACAGAGAGGCCTTCAATGACTACCTGACGGATCAGAGGATCGCTCGTGTTGGCGAAACTTCCGTTTGTTCCGGCGTTGAAGGTGACCGTGTGCGTTGTCTTGTCCTTCCATACAGCGTAGAGCGTGACGGTTCCGTCTGCCGAAGCCACCATTGCCGCCTTCAGCGCATCGTTGATGGCCGCGCCCGGAACATAGTCCGCCGTGGTGGCATCTGCCGTCAGGCTCCAACCGAGGAAGTCCTTGGTGGTGTTGGTGAAAGTATCTGTGGTCAGCTTGAAGTCTGCTGTGTCGTAGGTGTACTCCTGCGCATCGACTGTTCCGGTGGCGTCCGCCAGGTTCGGAACATAGTTGATGGTATACTCGATGGGATCATACTGGGCGATTAGGGTAACATCGCTGTCTGGCTCAAAATAATCGTTTCCGTAGTATTCTCCAGTTCCATCTGCTTTCTTCCAGCAGGAAGTATAACCTTCCTTCTGCGGCTCGTAGGGAATAGAGATCCCTTTGCCCTTTTCTACCTGCCTCGGACTGTAATCTGCACCGGTGGGCGCGGTGCCGCCGTTCGAATCAAAAGTCACGGTCCAAGTATCTATGTATTTGGCTTGAATATAAAACGCTTCATCTGTTGTGCGCGTAAGGCCGGGATCATCACCGAAGCTTAAACTGTAACTACCAAATGCATTGGAAGCATAGAACAGTTTTTCCACTCCGTTCTGCACATGGTAACCGTAAATTTCACAGTTGTAGAAGGTATAGGCTCCCCATGTACCCGACATCTTCACTCTGTTATCGTTGCTGTCTCGGATCTCGACCTCATTATATTTTGCGTCCGGAGCAGTTCTCGTTGTCCGATTGTAGAATCCAGAGTCGTCTGCTATCGTCTGGGAGCGAGGTCCCACCTGTGCAGATTTCACGTCGATCCATCTATATTTAAAATAGACATAGTTGTCATCTGTCCCGTTTCCACCTTCTTCAGGCTTTAGCAGAGGATGGACAGCCTTCACACCGATCTTGCCCGGATTTCCGTTTACATAGGGCACCTTCAGCAATACCGGTGTCCCATCGGACAGATTGCCCTGAACCTTGCCGTTCAACGTATAGGCGATCGTCGGCTCAGCAAGCTTGTCTATAACCGTCCACACAGCAGTCAGTTCCGTTTCCACGGGCGCTGCGGGGAGCTTAGAATCTGCCTTCAGCTCATCGCCGTTCAGGTCCCAATAGCCCACCTGACCGGCAGCGGGCTCAGCCGCGCCGTCCGGCTTTCCGGGGAGCGCGTAGCTCTTGTCCAGCTTCCAGTAGTTATCGCTGCCTTTCACATACCGGATGCTCTGGCCCCAGAGTTTCGGCTGCTTTTCCTTATCCTTAAAGGTCAGGTCAAACTCATAGGTGGGATAGCCGTAAAACTTGGTGCTGTCAGAATACTTCGCGACAAAGCTATCGTAGGCTTCCTTGTTGGCAAACCTTGCGACACCCCAGTTGTTCGTGTAAGGGCTGTTGAATAAGCAGTCGTTCTGGAACTTCGTATCAGTAAAATCTGTTTTCTCAAAGATATACTGTGCGTTCCGCACGGCCTTAAGGTTATCAAATCCAATTGCCGTATGCTGCATTTCCTTGACCGACTTCGGAATTTTGATGACAAACGGATTGGTTTTCATCGTGTCCTCGATCTTGGTACCATCAAGTAAAAAGCCCGTGTATCCAATCAACTGCAAGCTCGATGGCAGCTCGAGTACGGCGTTCGGATCACCGCCAGCTACGCGGATGTACGCAAGATCCTTACATTGTCCAAACACCGAGGCATCTCCACTGCTATTTGCGTTGTCATTGCCCACTCTTTTCAGGGTAGTTGGCAGTATCACACCCGTGATGGCGGTGCCTTTGAACGCATTGCCCAAAATTTCCTCCACTTTCGTGTTGGAAAGGTTAATGACGTCGGTCAAGTTAGACACATAGCCAAATGCCTGAACATCGATCGTTCTCAGCTCGGTTGCCTGAGAAAAATCGACCGCTACCAGTTTACCGGAAATATTGGTGCTATCCTCCTGTATTCCGTCAGAATTATAGCCCGAGTGACTGGAACCGTATGCGCCCGCAAAGCTGGGGCCAATCTTTACCGTTGTTGTCGGGATCTTTACCGAAACAAAATCAATATTTTTATCAGTAACATTTTTCTTGTACCAAGTGGGGCTGACGCCGATGAGGGTCGTTTTTTCACCGGACTGTTCCCACAGAAACGCCTCTTCCGGCAATTCATACGGATCCGCTACCGTTGCTCCGGTGCCTACCGTCATGATGCCATCGTCTGCCGCACCTACAAGCAGACGACGCTGGACATGCTGGCAAAATACAGCGGTATACCGGTGGTTTCCGGCATGACCGACTATGCGCACCCCCTGCAGGTGCTGACAGACCTGATGACCGTGCGCGAGCGCAAGGGCACGCTGGCCGGGCTGAAGGCCGGGTTTGTCGGTGACGGCTACAACATGGCAAACAGCGTCATTGTGGGCTGTCTGGCCGTGGGCATGACGGTGACGATTGCCTGCCCGAAGGGCTACCACCCCGCCGCCGACGTGCTGATGCTGGCGAAGCAGTACGGGGATAAGTTCACGCTGACGAACGACCCGGACGAGGCCGCGCGGGACGCGGATGTGCTGTTCACCGACGTGTGGGTCAGCATGGGCGAGCCGGTGGAAGTCTGGGCCGAGCGCATTGAGGCCCTGTCCCCCTACCAGGTCAACGCCGAACTGATGGCCAAGGCCAAGCCCAGCGCCGTGTTCATGCACTGCCTGCCCGCCTACCACGACCACAAGCCTTTGCTGTTGCAACGGCTGCAATACCGATACCTGTATTTC
>OHBM01000642.1_pt1 | contig 27677 bp, 30 predicted proteins | sample 1577251 | NCBI WGS metagenome assembly OHBM01 (sample SAMEA3541557, study PRJEB24748) | human gut metagenome | biome: human gut; feature: human-associated habitat; material: faeces | place: China | collected 2012 | reverse complement strand
AAAATAATGTCATAACAAGCACTGTCATTCGATATACTTTTAATTTTCCTGCAACTTTTAAGTTCGCTATACGCTTTTTGATCTTTTCCATGATAGTTTTCCTTCCTTTGTAAATTTTCGATTCAACTTCTATGTGCTCAAACGGTCATAATATAGCACAGTTTATCGGGAAAATCTATTAAAAAAATCTTAAATTTTTCCTGCTAAATATTAGTGATTTTATTGCTACAAGCTGTTGAAAAATTGTCTAACAATGACGCAAAGTCAATGCTGTGATAAAGTCTTTTTTGATGTCAAGAAACGCTTTCATGTCTTCCAGGATATGATACAGCATGGACCTGTTTTCAAATTCCTGTCGCGTGACCGGAAGCCGCTGCTGTTCATAATAGCGGTGCAGTCTTTCTAACTCCGACAGCAGGGTTTCCACATTATTTTGTTCTGCGAACTCATCTGCAGTCTGACGTATAAAATCTGCCAGCGCTTTCCCCTGCTCCGGCGTAGTGGTCAGGCGAATGATGTCCGCATATATTCTTTTCAGTATCACGCACTGTCGCGCTCTCATCTGCATATATTCATAATAGTAATCATCCTCTGTGACCAGATGGTTATTCATATATCGTAATGCCTCTTTTTTTAGATTCACAAGCATCGCATCCAGTTCATCAAAGCAGCTTCCGGTATAATCCGTCTTATCCTCCAGTTCTATGTAGATCGCCATTCTGCGGAGGATGTACACGATTTTGTCATCCACGGTTTTCTGATAATCCAACAGTTGTCTTCTGCCATCCGGCATATAGAGATTCCACAGTGTGCCTATCCCCGCTCCGATCACCAGGATCAGGAATTCGTTCAGAATCATGGACGGACTGCAGCTCTTAGCTGAAACATAATGTGTACAAAGCACTGCAATGGGAGCAATCGCTTCCTTCATGTCTAATGCCATGCAGCTAAACAGATATGGGATCAGTACAATACCGAACGCCCACACGTGATATCCGGCAAGCGGAAAGATCACTGCTGACAAGATTGTCATGATCACAAATATGATCATGCGCTTCGCTGTTATCCGCACAGTTTCCTTCTTCGTATCCTGGATCGTCAGGAGAGTGATAATTCCTGCGGCATACGCAAACTGAAGCTGCATGGCTGCAGCAAGCAGTACGGCAGCTACGGAGCCGGTGACATATTTGATAAGTTTTATGGTTTCCTCAGTTTTCATTTTCATAGGTATGGCTTTTGCAAACTAAATTAACTGTTCATAATTGGCGAAATAACAGGCTTCCCTTCTCTATCCAATAACGGTGTCAAACCTCCGGAATAGCCACTTTTTTGAAGTATGGTAAATCACATCAATAATACAACAAGGCCTAAACTTCATGGTTCGACACCCATGAAAAAGGTCCTGAAGTCATTTGGCAATTGAGTTCCTTGACGTCAACATAAATTACGCTTCTTACATAGTTGTTTATTTTCATACATATAGGAATCTGCCTTATCCAATAACATCTGCAGTGTGCAGGTTCCTTCATCCGTTGAGTGTGCCCATCCGCATGCATAGTCGATCGGGATTTGATCTTCATTACTATTTAATCTGTCTTTTTCTCTGCTTAAGCTTTGTAACAGTTCCCCAATCTCCGTTTTACCTGTATGGTAAATCACAGCCATGAATTCATCTCCGCCATATCTTCCCACAAAATCCTTGTCCGGAATCACGCTGCGTAAAAGCCGGGAGAAATTCATGATCAACCGGTCTCCTGCCGAATGTCCCATGGTATCGTTTACTGTCTTCAGATTATTCAAGTCAAACATGATGCAGGCTGTAGGCTCAATGATCATATTCTGATCTCTAAGCAGAGCCTCACAGGCAGATTTATTAGGCAATCCGGTATGGGCATCCGTATATGCCCTCTGTTCTAACAGCTTATTTTTCATTGCCATCTTCATAGCTGCCAGCGTCTGCATAATAACCAGAATCACTAGACACAACATATCAAGCGCTGACAACAGTTCTATCGTACGGATCTTTACTGCAATTTTTTCTGAATAATTTTCCGCAGCAAATACCGTTTCATCTGCCATATGAAAATAAATTTCGCTCATATTAACAATATCTGTATTTTTATAGCCACCGCTTCTTACTGCCTCGATTTCTTTTTTTAATTTCTCCCAATAATCACTCTGAACCTGCAATTTATCCTGATATTCTTTATCGTGGAGCTTTACCAGATCATAATGTCCATCCTGATATCTTAATCCGCTCAGAATATCATCCAGATATTTTATCAATTCATCGCTCCGGCTTCCTGTAATTTCTAATTTCACCATGCGCTGCGTGTCTCCACGCACCAGACCTGCATAATTGATCACACGCGCAGTCCCTTGTAATCTGGTAATCTGTACCATTATCATAATAATAAGAAGCACCAGGATCAATATAAGACAGCTTTGTATCATACCTATTATATTTTTGTTTTTCCTGTCTGATCGTATTTCTCTGTTTAACATGTTAACCTCCTCGAATGCTCTATATAAAATCATATCATAGTTCAATAAGAAAATCAAAAAGTTACACGAACGTTTAGACTGGTATTATGACTGTGCATCAGACGAGGGGCGATCACGCTGCAGGATACAGATGGATTGAATCACTTAAAATGAAAATATGTTTTTTACCACGAGTCTGTGTTATAATATGAGCAGAAAAGCTGAAAGGAGCATCAACCATGAAAGAAACGAAATACGCAGGAACTCAAACCGAAAAAAACCTGATGGCTGCCTTTGCCGGTGAGTCCGAGGCACGCAACAAGTACACCTATTTTGCATCCAAGGCCAAGAAGGAAGGCTACGAGCAGATCGCGGCGCTGTTCCTCAAAACCGCTGATAATGAAAAGGAACACGCCAAGCTGTGGTTCAAAGAACTGAACGGCATTGGCGATACCTCTGAAAATCTTCTCTCCGCCGCTGAGGGTGAGAACTACGAATGGACGGATATGTACGACGGCTTCGCCAAAACCGCCGACGAAGAGGGCTTCCACGATCTTGCCGCACGCTTCCGTCTGGTCGCCGCCATCGAAAAGCACCATGAGGAGCGCTACCGTGCCCTGCTGCACAATGTGGAGATGGCAGAGGTCTTTGCTAAGAGCGAGGTCAAGGTATGGGAGTGCCGCAACTGCGGTCATATCGTAATCGGTGAGAAGGCACCCGAAATCTGCCCTACCTGCAACCATCCCCAGAGCTACTTTGAAATTCACGCGGAAAACTATTAAAAAAAGAAGAACCATCCTGGAGCAGAAGTTTTACATTTGCAAATATTGCGGCAACATCCTACCCGGAAGAGATCCGCAGCCGGATGGAAAAGATTTTATCTGCCCAAATGCGTAAATACGCGTATCTTTTTCCCTGACACAATCGAAAAGGCCTCAGAAATATTACATTTCTGAGGTCCTTCAGCACTTTGGATAGTCTACCAAATAAAATCAATCCGTTATTCCTCTACGTGCATTTGATAACCATTGAGAAAATACCCGGGACTGTTTTTCGGCTGCTTTTATCATATTATTTGCCGTTGTGCCATCCTCTGCTGGTGTAACTAACAAAAACTCTTCTTCGTCGATTGTCACTCCACATAAAATGGTTTGCAGATCTTTGGAGATAATGAACATATTTCCAAGGTTGTTTTTCTCAGTACTTGTTATACAGGAATAGTATGGTTCTGCATTTATAAATAGACCCACAATTTCCATATCATCTTTTCCGAAAATTTTTTCTCCATTTAGCCACACGTTCCCCTGAATATAATTTTCAAGCATTCTATCTCTTCAATATTCTTTCTAATTGCCTCTTTATCAGATTCAGAAGGTACAAACTTCTCATTGTCATTTTGGACCTCTATTTCTGTAAAAAACAATCCTCCACCTATAATCTCGATATTACTATTTTCCATAAGCATTACCAACTATCCCTTTAACTGTTAGTGTTCCATATGATGAAAATCATATATTTTTCCTTTTCATAAACCGTAACATAATATTACCTATGTATTGTTACAAAAATACTCCGAAAAATCAATAGTCTTTTGCGACACAACATTAGCACTAAACTGTCCTCGCATGGCACGGCTTTGCGATTTTCACTGTCACTTTACTATGCTACAATCCCATCTTTGGCTCTATAAAGTGTCAAAGATGGGAGAAGGAGATCTTGTTTTGATGAGTATTGATGCCTTTGAAAAAAGGGAACAGACACTGCAGCTACATGCAAATGTCTTACAAGCCGAAATTGTGATTTTGTGTAAATTTTGTGTAATTGGGTGGATGGATTGAATAGTACAGAGAAAAGATAAAAAGAAAAGAGAGGGGCCTCGGCACCCTCTCCCGATATAGAAGATTATGCTACCTGTGGATAGTCAATAACTGCAATTTCCTGCATCAATTTCTTTGCCATATTTACAATCGTTTCAAGTCGCTCAGCAACTTCATCCGTATAATATTTTTCTCCACACTGCTCACATTCAAGGCATGGAACATTCTTAATTACAATAATGCAATTTTTATAATTTACGACGTGTGTTGTTGTACTATTTACGGTTGTACTATTTTTGCAATACATACACATATCCATCACCTCTTTCTTCGAGTCTTTAAATCATCTTCAAATTTCTTTGTATCTGGATAGTACGCTGTTATGATATATATATTTATATTATCACAACCTGCAACAATATGCAAAATCCGTCCATTTACATTATATCCAAAAATCAGACAGCTTGGATTAGGAAAATCATCTGGATAATCCTCTATGATTTCGCCGGTTGCAATTCCATTTTTTACGTCGGCACGACTGATATCTCTTTCCTGCATTCGCTGTAAACAATGCTGTGTCCAGAGAATTTTTGATTCAGCACACATTTGCTGATATATTTCTAAATTCATTCGTTCCCTCCTTAACATTGTTGTAATCTATAAATATTATACATCAGTTTTGCCTCATATAATACCTAAATCTAGTTTACTCTATCTTTAGCTCATATCGTTACAAAAACCTTATATCTCTTGTATTATAATTATAAGACGTTAACAAATCGGATTTTGATAGGGGAAGGCATGAATATAAGATTTTGAGGCTTCTGGTGCAAGAGAGAGGAAGAGTATTGTCAATCAGCCAGATCTATGAATCCATCTGGCACATGCAGGCAATCGGTGCAGACAATACCATTGCCGTGCATATCCGCCATATCCGAGAAAAAATAGAGCGGAATCCGAAAAAAACCAGATATGTGAAAGCAGTCTGGGGAATCGGATACAAGGTAGGATGATGGAATCCTTCCTCTCTTCTTTACTATCTGAAAGCATTATGGGCGTCAACTATTAAGGGCATGCAGAGCTATGAGCATAAATGTATTCCTCTGGCGTATGGAGCGTTTTTTCCCGAAATACTTTTTGAAATTTGCCTGCACCTCTGGGGCAGTGCTATTCATAATTTCATCAATCGTTGTTTTAATATCAACCCGAACATCAGCCAATGACACTCCGCTCCCCAAGTTTGAATGTCATTACCGGAGAGAACTGGCTTGTGCTGCCACCTTCCCAGATTCCGTCCTTTTCATGATAAAGTGCTGGAGCAGATTTTTCTAGTTTAGAGTAATCAACATTCTTCATAGAATCATATGAAAATGTATTTTTATCTTCTCCTTTTGGAATTTCATAAGAAGAAAGTAAAATTCCCTGTTCTATTTCCATGATAAGGAAAAGATGTGGAGATGCATGACGTTTTTCAGTTATCGAACACTATTTCTCTTTTGCTTTTGCTATACTGACGATATCTCCCACTCCATTCAATACCATTGTCGGAAGATAAGCATAAGTTTTGAGTGTGTCCTTCGTTGAACATCCAGAGAGAACCAATACAGTAGACATACCACTTTCCATTCCTGAAATCACATCTGTATCCATACGGTCCCCAACCATTACTGCTTCTGCTGAATGACATCCAAGCATATTTAATCCTGTTCTCATCATCAGTGGATTGGGTTTTCCACAGAAATATGCCTGTGTTCCTGTTGCCATTTCTATCGGTGCAACCAATGCACGACAAGCAGGAGCAATGCCGTTCTCAATCGGTCCGGAAACATCTGAGTTTGCTCCGATCAGCTTTGCACCTTTCAGAACTAAATTCGTTGCTTTTGTTAATGTATCCAATGAATAGGAGCGTCCCTCTCCCACAACAACATAATCAGGATTTACATCATTCATTGTGATACCTACATCATAAAGTGCATTTAACAGGCCGGCTTCTCCTATCACAAATGCCGAACATCCTGCCGCCTGTTCCTTTAAAAAAGCGGCTGTTGCCAATGCACTGGTATAAAAATGTTCTTCTGGCACATCAAGTCCCATCCTAGCCAGTTTCTGATTTAATTCTCGTGGTGTATATCCACTGTTATTTGTCAAAAATAAATATTCTTTCTTTTCATCATGTAGCCACTGAATGAATTCTGGAACACCTGGCAATATCTGATTGCCATGATAAATCACACCATCCATATCACAGATGAATCCTTTTTTTTCATTAAAATCGATTATGGATTTTCTCATATTCATATGCGCCCTGCCTTTCTTGTTTCTTTAGAATACACCTTGCTCTTTTCATAATAAAATAAAGCGCTATTTTCTACAAATATTTTCATATTATATCATCCACACATAAAATCAAATACATAGTACTGTGAAATCGAAGTAAATATTTCTATCAACAGAACCTTTTATGACAACATCTCTTTCACACAAGTACTCCGATAATCACTCGGTGATATTTTATATCTTTCTTTAAATACCCGGTTAAATGTCCTCTGGCTTTCAAATCCACTATCCAGGCAAATATTTGTAATAGAATCGCTCGTATTTTCCAAGCGATGACATGCATAGTTCAACCTTGCATCATTAAGATACTGATTGAAATTTCTATGAAAGATTTTGGAAAAGAGTCTGGATAAGACATATTTACTCACACCCAGGTCTTTTGCCATTTCTTCCAATGATAACTTTTTCTTGAAATTTGCTGATATATAGGAAACCGTCTGGTAAATAAGGTCTTTGCTCCCCACATGACTCTTCTCTACTAGATTCAGTTTTCCTATGCAGCGCGCAAACACAATTTGAAGATATGCCTGTGCAACAGTAATATCCGACTGTTCTGTCTCTAAAATTGCATTTATAACCCTATATACCTCTGATTCAACCTTTTTTGCTGTGATGATTGGGTATTCAGGAGCCATGGATTGCATGATATCTGCAAATTTGGCAATCGTAAATGGCGATGCAATCAGATAAGTCACCGTATTTACCCCTGGTGTCAGTACCTGATAGTGATGAATAACATCTGGAAATACAAAGCCTATATCTCCTTTTTCCATATGGTAAAGTTCCTGTCCGACACCAAGCTCTAATGTCCCACTCGTTACACAAACAATCTCCAGTGCATTATGAAGATGTGGTTCAATATGTTTTGACTTCCTATGTATTGCTATGATCTCCTCTTTTGTGTCAACATATTTTAATTGCATGAAATACTCCCCTTTGCAACATTTGTCTATATCTTCTTTCGATTTGGCAAGCAATTCTTTTACACCTATCTTATAATCAACTTGTAAATAAGGAAAGGAGGAATTACAAATCTAATTTATGTCCGATTTATCTGTTACTTCATCTGCAGCAATTCCTTTTTCTGCTTTCAGTTTTTTATTTGCATCTTCAACATTCATTCTTGAAAGTGCAAACATAATCAATACATCAAAGATTAACGGAAGCCAAAGATACATGAACTGCATCATATCAAGTGCAGACTGTGGCTGAGTTGCATTTGTTCCGACATATCCACTGAGCTCAAGCATCCATCCAACAACAGCGGTTCCAATACCTCCACCGATTTTTACACCAAGAGAAGTACAAGAGTACATCGTTCCATCAATTCTCTTTCCCTTTGTAAGATAAGTGTATTCAGAGCAGGATGCAATAACAGCATTCATATCTCCCTGCCATGGTCCCTGACCTAAGGCTGCAAGAGCTGTAAACGCCATCATCAGCGGAACACTACCCATATATCCGGCAACAACAACAAGTGCTCTACCGATGACTGCTAAGACATAACCTCTTAAGTTCAGTTTATACATGCCTTTCCACTTACCAACTAATGTCGGTGTAAAAATCAGGGCAATAATCAGTGGAATATTTACTGCCCATGCAAATTGTCCAAACAAATTCTTATTTTTCAGTACCCATGTCATGTAATAAATGCCAGCTCCAATCATGGCACCATATAACTGCTGTAAAATATATGTTCCACAAATCATCATGTAATATTTGTTTTTGACAAGAAGCTTGAATGCCTGTACCATTCCATACTTTTCATTATCATTCTTTACTTCTCCTTCATTAAGTTCCTCCTCCGGAAGTTCCTTAACAGAAAGTGCTGAAATCGTATTTACGACCAGACCAATGATTGCATAGATAATAGCAACCGTTCTCCATGCCGCAGCATCTCCACCGCATTTATCTACAAATCCAACTGTAATCGCCTGAATCAGAAGACTTGTTGAAAATGCAAAAATAAAACGGTAAGATCCCATCTGTACACGCTCTTTGCTGTTCTTTGTAATCAGTGACGTAAGTGCTGAGTAAGCAATATTGTTTGCTGTATAAAACACGCCATTTAACAGTGTATATGAAATAAAGAACCATGCATATTTAGCCGTTGTTCCCAAACTGACCGGTACTGTAAAGCAGCAGACCAGCGTAATGGCACAACCAATATATCCGTATAACATCCATGGCTTCGCTTTTCCCATTTTACTGTGTGTTTTGTCAATCATTGATCCAAAAAATATATCCGTGAAACCATCAAATAGTTTTGATACGGCAATCAGGGTACCTACAACACCTGCAGCAAGTCCTACTGAGTCTGTCAGATAGGGCATCATGAAGGATGTCAGGAACGCATAGACCACATTTCCTGCGATATCACCCGAACCATATCCGATTTTGTTATACCATTTCAAATACTTTTTTTCTTCCATCGAATTTCTTTGCTCCTCATCTTCATCACACTTAGAATCTCAATATGCCTAACCGCATGATATCTAATTCTTTTTTTTCTCTGTTTTGTCTGATTGCTCTGTATATCCGGACTTTACATTACAATCAGACTCTCTTTCCTTGTTTACGGATTACATGAAACTTTATTATCCCTTTACATACGGCATCAGTGTAAACTGGAACCGGAATAATACATCATCAAATCGGTACTGCTCCAATACAACCGGTCCACAACTATTAGAACCAATGCCATTTAATGCGTAGTCAACACAAAATACCACACTATCTGATTCTATTAATTCATAATTATGCGTTTTCTTCTCAAGTTCTTCCTGTGTATAATAAGAAGCATTGAATGAAAATGCCTTTTCTGCGGATGCCACAATTCCATATCGGCTGTTGTTAAGCTCTACATATTCACAATCGTAATGGCTTCCATTTTCCTGTGGACGGATATAGTCCTCATGTAAATCCCCTACATTTGCCCGGTACAGACCGTGACTCGCTGCCTGATGCTTGTCACGATAGCTCTCCTGTGGTCCCATTCCAAAGTATCTGGCATCTGAAAGTTTTTTATCCAGGAACATTCTCACACCAAATCTCGGAAGATCTGGGAATTCTCCATCTTTTGTTGCTTCTATGTCTGCATCAATCTTTCCTGAAGCATCTATTTTCCATGTAATCGTCACATCAAGAATCTTCTGCACTGTCTCTGCCACAACAGAAGCATGGCTTACAATCTTCACACCATGTTTTCCCTGCACAACCTCTGTCGTATAAGCTCTTGTATAAGCCTTGTCATAGTGGGCTTTTTTCCATTCAGCTTTGATATACATATCGTTATCTGTTGGTGCTCTCCAGATATTTAATTCCATCGGATGGTTCAAATATTCCCTTCCTGCAAATTTCATCTCTGTAAAGAGTGCAGTACGTCGGTCGATGGTATACGCAAATTCACGACCTTTGATGTGAATCTGTGTATCATTTTCATTTACCTGTAATTCAGAGTCCACTGCTGTCTTTTGCATCCATTTCTCTGCAAGTTTACATTTTGCATCATCTTTACTTACCTCAATTTCATCAAATCCAAGAATATGGTCTTCATCCAACAGTGGCAATTCTTTTTTCAGATGGTAAATAAGTTTTAAATAACATTTCCCATTCTCTGGCACACTGATCTTCAGGTTTGTTTTTCCTTCCCCGTGTGGTACCACAGAAAATTCCGAAAGTATGTCTTTGCTGATCACAAGACCATCCTGTGTCAGTTCATAACTGATCTTCACATAATCTTTCAAGTCATCAAAATCCATATAGTTATGAAGCACCAGTTCTCCACTTTCTTTGTCATAGGAAATAACCCTTGCCGGGCGGTATACATTCTTGTATTCCAACAGTCCTGTGTGTACAGTTCTGTCCGGATATACCAATCCATCCATACAGAAATTGCCGTCATGGATCTCTTCTCCATGATCTCCTCCATAAGCATAGATTGTCTTTCCATTCTCGGCAGTACCATGAGCAATCGCATGGTCACACCATTCCCAAACAAAACCACCACACATTTTATCGTTGTCCTGAATCATTTGGAAATAATCTTCAAAATCTCCAGGTCCATTTCCCATGCTGTGGCAGTACTCGACTAGAAGGAATGGCTTGCTTCCGTCCTTGTCCAGATATTCCTGAATTTCGGAAAGTGCCGGGTACATCCGGCTGTACACATCCAGATTGCTGTAATCATATGTTTCATCATAATTACGGTATCTTGCACTCTCATATTGTGTGATGCGGTCTGGATCATAATTCTTTGTCCATTCTAGTGCTTTTTCAAAGTTGCAGCCATAAGCGCTCTCATTTCCCATTGACCACATAACAATACAGAAACGGTTTTTGTCACGTTCCACCATGAGTTTTACACGATCAACGATTGCCTCTTCCCATACCGGATCATCTGCAATCTTCTCATTCCATCGCTTGAACCGATTGTAATCGGTGTCTTCTTTTCTGTAAATCATAAATGGACCATGAGCTTCAATATCTGCTTCATCTATCACCATGAATCCATACTTGTCACACATTTCATAGAAAAATGGTGCGTTCGGATAGTGGCTGGAACGGATCGCATTAAAATTATGCTGCTTCATTAACGTAAGATCGGTTGTGATCTGTTCCAGACTGATTGTAAATCCCGTAACCGGATCGGAATCATGTCGATTGACTCCACGGAATTTAATCTTCTGTCCATTTAGATAAATGACCTGGTCTTTAATCTCTACCTTTCTTAATGCAATGTGATCCACAATTACTTCATTTTCTGTTTCAAGAATCAGTTTATACAGATATGGATTTTCTGTATTCCAAAGTTCCGGACTTGCGATTTCTAATACAGCTGTTCCTTCTTCGTCAATACTTCCTAGTGCTACAACTGCTCCATTTTTATCTTCAATCGAAATTTTTACATTTGTTGGAGAGTAGAATTTCACATCAAGTTCTACCTTTGCAAGTATATCCTCAATCTTTGATTTTATATGATAATCGCTGATTGCCTGCTCTGGACGTTTCAAAATGTACACATCCCGGAAAATACCACTCATACGGAATTTGTCCTGATCTTCCAAATAAGAACCATCACACCACTTCATTACCAACACTGCCACCGTATTTGTTCCATCCTGAAGTACATCTGTAACATCAAACTCACTGGTCATATGGGAAACCTGGCTGTATCCTACATAAGAACCATTGATCCATACATAAAAGCAACTGTCTACTCCTTCAAAGTTCAAATAAGCTTTTGATGCTTTCTCATCTCTACTGTACTCAAAATTATGTACATAGGCTCCACACGGAATATCCTGCGGCACATATGGTGGATCAAATGGAAACGGATACCGGATGTTTGTATACTGATGTGTATCATATCCTGCCATCTGCCATACACTTGGAACCTGAATCTCATCAAAATTTTCTGTATCATAATTCTTCTCAAAGAAAGAATCCTTAATATTATAGATGCTGGTAAAATACTGGAATTTCCAAGTTCCGTTTAGTAACTGCATACGGTCTGATTCTTCCCTGTGTTCCACCAAATTATCCATTCTTTTGGATGCGGGAATATAATAGGCTCTGGCTGGCATTGTGTTTTCGTGCAGTACGTTTAAGTTTTCATAATAACGTGGTACAATCATAAATAGCTCTCCTTCAATACATATACTTTTTTGTTTTTTGCTTTTCTAAAATAAACCTTAATACTTTACTTATATTCTTGCATTCCTCTGTTATGTTATATATAGCTTATCTTATTCTGCAAAATATGTCTATGAATTGGATTGGATAAAATATGCACTAAATGATACAATAATAAAAAGTGTGAAAAGAGGTGCTGCTCTATGTATATGAATACCGGTTATCTGAATCACTCCCACATGGATTTCAAAGACAAAAGTCGTCCACTGATTGTAGGAAGCTGTGGCACTTATCGCCTTTCCAGTTATCCAAAATTGCCAACCTACCGTCCAAAGGGACGCCTGGATTATCAGATCATCTATATCACTGCTGGTTGTGGGCATTTTCATTTTGACAATGTAGATAACGAAACGATTGTTCCCGCCGGTAATATTGTGCTGTACAGACCGAAGGAACTTCAGAAATATGAATATTATGGAGAAGATAAGACAGAAGTATACTGGATTCATTTTACAGGTAGCAATGTAAAAAATATCTTGCGTCAGTATGGATTTCCGGATAAAGAACGAGTTTTCCAAATCGGCACATCTATGGAATATGAACGGATTTTCAAGCGTATTATCATAGAGCTTCAACACTGTCAGAACGACTATGAGGAAATGCTTGTTCTTCTGCTTCGTCATCTGCTAATCAATTTCCACCGAGAACTGACACGGGAACATATTCTGAAAAGCGAATACCTGGATCAGGAAATGAACACTGCAGTTACCTATTTCAGCGAAAATTATAATCAGAACATCAACATAGAGGATTACGCAGCCTCACGAGGAATGAGTGTCAGCTGGTTTATCCGGAATTTCAAAAAATACACCGGTTCCACACCAATGCAATTCATCGTAGAAACCCGGATCAACAATGCTCAGATGCTACTTGATGCAACAACCTATTCCATCAATGAAATCTCTAAAATCGTCGGATATGATAACCAGCTATATTTCAGTCGGCTTTTTCACAAGCTGAAAGGATATTCACCGAGAGAATACCGAAAGCTGAGAAATAAATTCTGAAATCCACAAAGAGGATACCATCGAATCATCAAAACAATGATTTGTGGTATCCTCTTCTCACTTTTGCAATTCTTATTTTACAAACTCACTCCTTGTTCACCATATATCAGTGCAACCAGCTATAAGGAGATCTGTTTCCTTTCTCCTGCTTTTCGGATTCTCTTTGTGGGATATTACCTTCCGCCGCTTCCTGCGTCGCATACAACCTGTTTCCCCGCAACCTGATGCCACCACCGTCCTCAAACCGTAGCGTATAGAACTCTCCACTTTTCTTGGTTACGGTTGCCTTTCTCACAAATCGGTTACTCTCTAGGAAGAATACTGTATCCCAACCTCATACTTCATAGCTTATCACCTCAAGTTGCTACTTCTGAATGATTCCTTTATAAAATGTTACCGCATCTGCCAGATCTTTATCATCGGGGTGTCCTTTTGCAATCCCTCCAATCAGCTTGAATGGTCCGAAGGTATCGTACCCCTTACAGGAAAATTTCCCGACAACCTTCCCCTGCTTGCTTTTTACAACTTCTTCTATTGACTGGAATGCCGCACTGCCACCACAGGTGCAGAGCAGAAATACATTTTTATTTGCCGGTAAATTGGCTAAAGCGAAATTTAGTACTGTCTGATGAAATTTTCCATAATATACCCCGGAAGCAAAACCAATCAAGTCGTATCCTGACAAATCTCTTTCTTTTTCCTTCGTGGCATCGATCAGATCTACCACATTTTCCCCGGCGATTGCTTCCACCACCTTTTTGGTATTTTCATGGTGCACCGATGCATAGATAATTGTTGCTTTCATGTACTCATTCTCCCTTGTGTAAATCCATCTCATTCTGGATCCAGGTCATAATCACATCTACCAGATACTCCTGTTGCACCTGGCTCAGTTCCCGCCCTGGCTGCATCTTATGCCATTTCCGTATACACTCTCTGCAACATGTTGCCGTTGCGTGCTGTGCAGTTCTTTGTCATGCCCAGCCTCTATTTCCGGTTCTTATATTCTGCCTTCATTTTTTCGATGGGATTGATTCTCTTAATTTGCTCTGCTTCCACGACATCCTTATCCAACTCCATCAGCTTGTTTACCCTCATGTGCCGGTTATTGTGACTGTCTTTTTTGCTGGCATTTTCCCACGGCAGCTTTCCCGGTCCATTATACACCTCGTATATGTTACCGTTCTTCTTCATATACAATACAATTAGATAGTCCGGTTCGTGGTTGATTACAATATCATCCTGCTGCGAAATCTTAATCTGTACCTTTCGTCCTTCGATTTCCCCATCATGAATTTCTGCAGATGCCCTGTACAGTTCAATTCCATAATAATATGCAGCCATCACTTCGCCGATACTTCCTACCAGATGTCCATCCAGGGTAAAGTGTCTTCCAGGGAACTCTGCTTCCAGCTCTGCTACGATTTCTACAAGTTTCTGCACTTGCGTTTTAACGGCATCCATTTTTTCTTGTGTGTAAACAATCTTATCCATTATACGTTACCACCTGTATTATTTGCCTCCACAATTGCTACAGTGACATTTTTCACTTACATATTTTTCGATGCTTGTACCCCTTCAGTCTGATCCCTTTTAGTCTGCCTCCCGATATAGGTAAACCATACCATAATACACTTCCATCCACAACTATTATAGGAAATTATAGCACAATCTGTCTGATCTTACTTTGAGCAGAGCACCCATCCCCAGAAGATGATAAATCCAAGCGGGGGGAATATCAGCGATACTAAAATGGCAAGGATCACGCAGATTGCTGCAACAACTCCGGAACAATCAAAACTGTGTCCATAATTTCTGTTATCACAGTTACAATAAGCTCCTTCACAATGGCTGTCATGGTGAGCGTTGAAATCATATCCGTTATTCATAAATCCCATCCTTCCTTAAATTTAAAGCTTTGTTTGTTTTGTTAAGTCTTCTGATGCTATAAAACTAGCGTTTTTTGTGTCCCATATTCTGTACACATAAAGTGCTATCCTCAGTGTAATGGCTTTGCTGTATAATGAGGAGGAATACACATGGAAAGTAAAAAGACCTCTTTCTGGATCACATATCGGGATTCGGATTCTTCTCCCACAGATTCAGACACCTATGGGAAGTGGGTATGTACCTTTACTGACAGATCAAGGATTGCCCAGATCTGTCAGGATGCTGTGGCGGAACACATCATACCCGAAAGCAAGTACACGAATGCAGACGCGGGACAGTGCTGTTTTTACTTAAATGGAACAGATCTTGCCGCGCAGGAAAAGATTTTACAATACCTGATCTTAAACGGAGTGATTCCTGAGACAGTTTATGGGAGACTTGACAATATTCCTTTTGAACTGGAGCAGAGTACTGGCGGGGCTTCGCCTGTCCCATTCTGTCTGGATCACTTTATGAACCTCTATACCGGAGAATTTATTATTTAATAAAGGATGAATTAACATGAGCGTAGAATTAAAATTACCACCGATCTATCACAGAAATGGAAAAGACTGTTATCTGGATCCGATCAGGCAGAAGTTAATCTATATCACGCCGGAGGAGCCGTCCGGCAAAAAGTAATCTCATATCTGACAGATACCCTGAAGGTGCCTTCCGATATGATCGTTGTAGAACAACACCTTTCCCATTATGGACTGAACACAAAGAAACGTGCCGATATTGTAATACACAAGCCGGATAAGGACAGTTATTTACACGGCGGTTCAATCAACTTAACAAGTAACACACCTTTCAGTATAGTAATCTAACATAGAAACTAATCCAAAACGGGTTAGTCTTTCTTTATTTATTGCAAAATTCATAACTCTTCGCTGACAAACATATGCTATTCGATTACCCGTATAGGCTGTAATCCTTGCTGTATCCTTATCTACTCCGAGTTTTATCAAGTTATTTATGCGGTTCTGCGGGTTTTCCATTGTTTCCAAATGCACATGCGCAGTCTGCAACGAATTCTTGCGTCCATCTCTTTACAAAGTGTTTTCATACTAATCTCCATTCCGCCGCCTTCAGCCGGCGGCACAAATAGTAATGAAAGTGTTTTAACTCTTTACGTTGTGCTTTAAAATAGTTTGTAAGAAGCTACACTACAAAGCACGGGAGGATAAGTTGTAACAACTTTCTTCGTTTTAGACAGCATACTAATCAGTGTAAGTTCTGCCTTTTCAAGCACAAATAAGTGGTATTATGAATCCGTACACTAAGAATTGTTTAAGCACCTTGGTTTAATTGTGTGGCAGTTCAGTCAATGGCTTCTTATTATTTGTGAAAGGAGTCCGTCTATGAAAGTTATTTATCCGCCACATTTACTCTGCTACTACAAAAGTGATAGTTATTAGATTTCGTTGTTCTTTGCCAACTTATCTCTCGTAGCCTAGCCTTATATGTGATTTCTGTCCGTCGGACCGGAGATTTGCTTACAGCTTCCTTCAGATTCCACCTCACGGTGGACACCCTTGCTGTTCGGCTATACACTTCCCACTATCTGGGCGTGTTCGGGACTTACACCCGTTAGAGCGCGCCCATGGCGCGCAAACAAAGAAAAGAGAGGGGCCTCGGCACCCTCTCCCGATACAGAAGAAAAATGTTGCCCCTCTCATAAGTTCTACCTTCTACCTTTTTATTGTCTCAACAATATGAATCATTTTCTCTAAGCATTGTTCAAAAAAGAAACGATAGCTTTCGCAATAATAATTTGCATATTCTCCTTTAGCAACATCAAATTCCCTATTTCTTCGACAGCCCCCTCTGCATAGTGTATGGAACTTACATTCTATGCAGTCTTTTGCAGACTTTTGCGACTGCTCCACAAATGCAATTGATTTTCGCTTTTCATCAATCTCTACCAAACGGTCACTATTAAAATTGCCTAGTCTGTATTCATCTAACATATAAAAATCGCACGGATACACACTACCATCGGCTTCCACCACATTCTGTATACCACAGATTCCTCGTTGTTCGCAGGATTCCGGCTGATATCCAAGCAGAATTCCTATATAGTTTTCAAATTGTCTTATATAAGGATGTTCTCCATTTTTCCAATCCTCGTACCATAAGTTAAACAACTCTACTAAAAACCGTCCATATTGTTCAGGTTTTAAGGCAAATGAACTTTTCCCCCTAATTTCCCCCAACGGATCCAAACATGCAATATACTGTTGATATTTCCATCCCTGCCTCTTATAATAATTATATATTTCCGTCGCATGATAAGCAGCATTCTGTGTTACTACCGTCAGAATATTGTAATCCACTCCATATTGATCCATAAGATCTGCCGCAGACTTAATCCGATCAAATGTAGGATTTCCATTTTTGTCATGACGGTACATATCATGAAGCTGTTTTGTACCATCTATTGATAACCCAATTAAAAATTGATTTTCTTTGAAAAATTTACACCATGCATCATCTAGCAGATATCCATTCGTCTGCAAAGCATTATTCACCCGTATTCCATGCTTGTTATAATGCCTCTGGTATTCCACAGCTTTTTCAAAAAAAGTAAGTCCACGCAAAGTAGGCTCACCACCTTGATATACATAGCTTATTAACCCTTCAGCATGAATCATAGTCTTTCTAATAACATTTTTTAGTGTTTGTTCTGACATAAACCCATACGAATCCTGTGACCTTTTTTTCATTTCATCACAATAGAAACAGTAATCACATTGCATGTTGCACATCCCTGATGCAGGTTTTATCAGTACGCTGATTGTCGGCATATCATCCTCCCTATATTTTTCTTATATAAGTGCTACTAATACTTTTAATACCCCAGCCAATATCATCACAAAAACAGGATTCCATTTTGTTTTCCTAAGCAGTACCACACTGATTGCAAAAATCAGCACCATGTCCCATTTAATTCCATCAATGTTGATAATGCCACTTCCCCAAAAAGCCGTGACAAGTATCAGCACACCTGCAGAAGCGATCATAGAAACCACTGCCGGTCGCAGGGAATACAATATTCCCTGCAGCGTGTCCAAATTCCGATATTTTAAATACAGTTTTGCCAGAATTGTAACTATAATGCATGACGGCAGGATGCAGCCGAGTGTAGCCACAACCGCTCCGGGAATCCCTGCGATTTTCATCCCTACAAAAGTTGCAGAATTAACAGCTATCGGTCCCGGTGTCATCTGTGAGATGGTGATCAGATCCGTAAACTCTGTCATAGTCAGCCACTCATGAGTATTGACCACCTGTCCCTGGATCAGTGGCATGGCTGCATACCCGCCTCCAAAGCTGAACATTCCTATCTGAATAAAGCTCCAAAACAATTGTAAATAAATCAATTTTTAGTCCTCCATCCGGAAGTAAGCGTTCTGATCACTCCGATCAATCCACAGGTGATAATAATATAAATGACATTCACCTCAAAAAAGCATGCAGCAATAAATGCTCCTGCCATAATGGCAATAGACAGTATATCCTTTTCCTTTATAACAGGTGTCCCCATGTCTAACGTTACAGACGCAATTACCGCACCAACTCCTGCCTGCATTCCTTCCAGCAACTGGCTGATCAGCCAGTTACTCTGAAAGGCTTGATAAAACACGGAGATCACCGTAATAATAGCAAAAGGCGGTAGCACCGTTCCAAAAATAGCCGTGACAGTCCCCGCTATACCTGCCAGCTTGTAGCCTACAACAATGGCTCCATTGACAGCAATGGCTCCCGGAGAGGATTGTGCAATAGCCACCAAATCCAACATTTCGTTTTCTTCTATCCAGTGACATTCATCCACAAACTTTTTCTTCATCAAGGTTACAATAACATAGCCTCCACCAAAGGTGAACGCACTTAAATATAGCGTCGATAGAAACAGTCTCAATAGTATTTTTTTCTTGTTTTGTTCTTTCATGGCTAGTCTCTCAATATATTTTAAAATACTACATTACCTATATGCAGAAAACGATGCGATTTCCTTTATAACTAAGTCATCGCATCATTTTCTGTACTCTCTTAATTTATGCACTTACTTCAATGTCTCGTAATCCGCATCCGTGTAGTCTTTCGTCGCATCCCAGTTAGGAAATTCCAATGAACTATAATCCATTCCAACTGCCTCCGAAGCACGCTTCCACTCTGTAGTTGTATCATTTGCCAGTGTCTTTAATGCACTGTCATAATCAGTAATACTCTGGGAAATAATGCCCTGCACAATTGCTCCTAAGCTAGGCTGTACATCCTTTACTTCTGCATAAAAATCATTTGCTTTCTCATCTCTCTTTACTAAAGTAGGAACTACTCTGGATGTTTCCTCTGCAATTGTGTAGTATTGTTTCATATGCTCATTGGTCATGTATTTTTCATTGATTTCCGGAATACAAGACACAAAACTTCCACTTTCCACATTGCTCTGCTGATATCCATATTGTTCATCATACAGTGCCATTAAATATTCAGCTGCTTCCTTGGGATGTTTGGACTGCTTATAGATACCCATCCACGGAGATAATTCACCTGCCTGAACATAAGTGTTTGTTACTCCGTCAGGAACAGGAACTGCCATAACTCCATAATTCAAATCCGGATAATTTGCATCCCACTGGGATACACACCACATTCCCTGGCAGAGGAATGCCGCCTGTCCCTGTGCAAATAATTCTCTTGCCTCCGGAGCACTTATATTGATAGTATCCGGATGAATACTTCCATCATCTACCAGACCTTTAATAAATCCAAGTGCATCATTCATTTCCTTGCTGTCGTAAGGCGCCACTCCATTATCCGTCAGCACTTTCTGCGTTGCAGCTACCTTACCACCAGCTGCTGCAGCCAGGGATCTTGCCATAACGTCCATACGGTTCATCTGTTTTCCGCCATCAATCAGACCATAAACATTGCCATTCCCCATCTCTGTAACTTTTTTACAGGCTTCTCTAAACTCTGAATATGTTGTGGGAACCTCCGTAACACCTGCCTGGTTCAAAATATCCTTATTATAGAAGAATAAGCACTGAATGATTGGCATCTGTTCTGTAACTGTATACCAGTCATCCCCAATATCAGTAACTCCCTCTGCAAAGGCATCCGGATCAAACTTATTTCGGAATTCATCGGTTACATAATCGTTAATCGGCTGGAACCACCCTTCTTCTACCGCTGTATTTAAAGTAAGTCCCACCGGAATCGGAAACAAGTCAGGTCCCTCACCAGATTTAATCATAGTAACAATAGTATTTTTGAATTGATCTACTGTAAGCATAGTATATTCAATTTTAATATCAGGGTGTGCTTCTTCGAACTTCTTATGAAACTCCTCTCTTTGCGTAGCAGATCCGTCGCTCCAGTCAACAACCCGAAGTGTTATTTGTCCATCGGTGTCCTCTTCTGTTGCTGCTATGACACTTGCATTTTCGCCTGTTTCATTTCCATTACCTGTTGAGGGCATTGCACCACATCCTGCCAGGGTTGTTGCTGCAATTATAGCAGTCAATAACAGTGTACCAAGTCGTTTTAATTTCATTTCTTTTTCTCCTCTCTTTGATATAAATTATTGTTTTCAATTAACTTTTAACAGCTCCGGCAATTCCTTCCACAAAATGCTTCTGCATTAAAACAAATAATATAATAACCGGGATTACAGCTATAGAACCTCCTGCAGCAATGCCTGTCCAATCAACAGTATTTTCTCCTTTGAATGCATATAGCCCAACCGCAAGTGTCCTAGATGACGGATTATTCAAAGTTAATACCAAAGGAAGCATGAATGCATTCCAAGCCCAAATGGTTTCCATAATGACTACTGTCGTTGCGACAGGCTTACACAGCTTCATCATAATATAGAAAAATGTCTGAAAATAATTGCATCCATCTATCTTAGATGCCTCTTCCAACTCATTTGGTACAGATTGAAAGAAACTGGTAAACAGAAGCAAAAAGATAACATGCGCTCCTCCTGCCTGTGATAAGATCAATCCAAGCTTGGTACCTACCAGATTCATTCCTTTGACTACTTCATAGGTCGGTATAATTGTACTCACCAGCGGAATAGCAATACTGGCCAAGAAAACTGCCATGCATAGGTTTCTGCCAAGAAATTTATAACGTCCCATAGCATATCCCGCCATCATCGTCATAATCAGCACAATGATAACCGAAAATGCTGTTACAATAATTGTATTGATAAAATAAGTGCCAAAATCCGCTTTCTGCCAGATACGAATAAAATTGTCGATTGTCGGCTGTACCGGAATCAATCCCATACGGTTTTGGAAGAACTCATTCTGGCCCTTAAACGAGGCGGAAATCATCCATAAAAAAGGATATATCCAGAAAAATCCAACGCAAAGCAGCAAACCATGTTTAATCACAGATTTAACGATATGAATCTTTTTTTCTTTGCTCATCTGTTCCACCCCCTATTGTACATTCTTCTGTAGACGGTCTTTCATTGCATTCAGAAGTATTCCTATTATTATAACGGCGCCTCCAAAGAACAGAGCTGCTGCACTTGCATAGCCAAGTCTTGGCATTCCAATCTCACTTGAAAATGCGGTTCTATATACATACGTTGCGATTACATCTGTTGCATAATAAGGGCCACCTTCCGTCATTGTTTTCACAATATCAAATACCTTCAAAGAATTTATGGCACATAATATTGCAATAATTCCTCCTGTGGGTGCAATCAGAGGCAACACAATATGGAAGAAAGTTTGTCTTCTGTTTGCACCATCAATGGTTGCCGCTTCATATACATCTTTCGAAACTCCCTGCAGTCCTGCCAGCCAGTAAATCATATATGTTCCGCAATCCTTCCAAAGCGAAATGATTACCAATGTAGGCAGCGCATACTTTGCGTTTCCCAGAAAATTAATCGGGTTTTTCAGAATATGTAGTGTGACCAAAAGATGATTGACCGGTCCCTGAACTCCCAAAATGAATATCATGATAATTCCCACTACAGAAGCAGTCGTAACTACAGGAACAAAATACATTGTACGGTATAATCCACGTCCTTTCATTTTTTCATCATTTAGCAGATATGCAAGGAACAAAGACACCGCAAGTTCTAACGGAACTATCATTACCATGTACTTAAAACTATTTATAAAAGCATTCCAAAACAATTCATCATGCATCAGCTCTTTATAGTTTTGTAAGCCGATAAACGTTGCATTAGATGTCATTCCCGACCAATCCAACAGTGAATACTGAATACTGCATATAATCGGATACCCTTGGAATAAGATATAAAATCCAACTGCCAGCGACATAAACATCCAACACCATAGATTTAACTTTAATTTTCTTTTAAATCGAATTCTTCTTGTTGCTGCATCGACTGCATATTTTGTCTTTGTCATTGTTCTCCCCCCATTTCATATAGATACTTGCTTCTGACAGCTTCTTTTATAGGTAACCCTGTATCGTAGTCCAACTGACGAGGCTCATATTCCTCATTTTCTCGTTGTCTTGTAAACCCTTCGTTGTCCCAGCTTGGAGTGAAATTTTTATTCCAGGGTCTAAGAGACCATTGATAACCACGATAAAGATCTCGAGTTGCATTCATATGGGTGACAAGTTTTCTATGATATTCCCGAATTATCTCCAAGTATTCCGGATTATCTATTTCATTTACCATTTCATCTGGATCCTTTTTTAAGTCGTAAAACTCATCTTTGTCAAGCAGATTAATTGCCAATTTATAGTTCTCCGAAATGACACCTCTCATAATTTGAAGCCCACCAAATCCATCATGATCTATCTCATATCTGGTAAACTCTGTATAAACTTCACTGTTTATCTTAATTGTCGTATCATATATCTGTGGAAGCATGCTCTTTCCTTCCAGTAACTTCGGAATACGTAATCCAAAATAGTCCATCACTGTCGGAGTAATATCAATATGAGATGCCGGTGTTGTAATTACTTTTCCCTTTTCACCACCTTTAATGATCAGCGGAATATTAGTCACCTCATCATAGATAGCTGCGTTTTTAGAAAACAGCCTATGTGCCCCCAACATGTCTCCATGATCAGAGGTATAGATAACCATAGCATTGGGCATCTTTTCTTTAATCACATCCAGAACTCTTCCCATTTCATAATCAACAAAGCTGTTACATCCCAGGAATAATGCTAATCCTTCGGAACTTTGGTTGATCTGTTTTTCATCTGCTGTCAGCTTATCCCCGGCCCACAGTTGTTGCATTAAAGGTTTATTTTTCAAGTCATCTGTAAATTTAGCAGAAGGCTCAAATTTAAAACCTCTGTACATGGTATTATAAGGTGCAGGACATAACGACGGTCCATGAGGTTCGTCATATGATACCGTAAGGAAAAAATCTTCTTCTTTGTATTGATCCAAAAATCTGATTGCGCGATCCGAACATCTATGAGCATATGTAAATTCTTCTGAAAAATCCGGTTGAAATGACTCATTTGGTTGCCTCGAACATACACGTTCATTTTCACTCAGCTCATTCAGATAGCATTTCATATCATACCAGTAATCTGCATCCCAGCCTTCGGGACAACAACCTAATCCAAAATAATCCCCACCATCCAAATGCCATTTTCCTATATATCCACATTTAATGCCATTGTCCGTCAGTCTTTGTCCAATAGTCTTTACATTTGCCCCCAATGGAACTCCGTTCGTTACCATTCCATTTGAATGAGGAAACGTGCCTGTAAAAATTGCACTTCTTGCCGGACCACAAACCGGTTGACAAGTGTATGCATTCTCATACCGAATTCCCTCTTGCGCCAGTGCATCTAAATTTGGCGTAAACATTTTTTTATTACCATAACATCCCACCATGTCTTTTCTTGTGGTATCTGTCATTAATAGAATTATCTGTTTTTTCAAAAGGTCACTCTCCTTTTCTGGATTTGCGCTGTTTTATATAGATATATTAGCATATATTTATTTACATACTATTAACATAAATGCTTTTAATATGGATTTTTCTGCATTTGTATGTTATGATTACGTTGTTTATAAAGGATGGAGTTGATGTAGTCATATGATAAATATTAGCGGTCATTTAAGAGAAGAAAGAAAAATTACAGGTTATTACAATCAAGATGTTCCTCTGATAGTGAATTGTTGTGGGAAGCAGGTCTTTCAGACACAGGATTACTTCTGCAATCGTAAAAATGGCAGACTGGATTACCAAATAATATACATTCACCGCGGAAGTGGGCATTTTTATTTGAATAATGAATGGATTACCTTATCGGCAGGAAATATTGTTTTATATCGTCCAGGCATACCACAGTATTATTCCTATTATGCAAAGGAAAAACCTGAGATCTACTGGATACATTTTACTGGTAATGAATGTGAAAATATATTAAAACAATACGATATAAAGAATTGTTATATTGGTGAAAGGCTATATTTGAAATTACTCTTTCAGGATATTATCACCGAACTACAACTAAAAAAAATATCTTATGAAGACATTGTATTGCATAATTTTTATATTCTCCTATGCTTTATTCATCGTTCCTTTTATAGTATCTCCAGACCTTTGGATAATGATTTTTCCTTTGACAGGCTACTACTTGAATTAAACTCTAAATATGCAAACAAATGGTCTGTGGCTTCCATGGCTGATTACTGCAAACTAAGTCAAAGTAGTTTTTCACATATGTTTAAGGATCGTATGGGTATGTCCCCAATGCATTATCTAAATTACCAGCGCATTGAGAAAGCCAAAGATTTTCTTTTGTCTAATTCCATGACCATTTCCAATATTTCGCGTTTGGTAGGTTTTGATGATCCGCTTTACTTCAGCCGTGTATTCAAAAAATATACTGGTGCATCGCCACAAGCTTATTACCAAAATTTGGTAAATACTAATACACCTGACTGGTTTCTAAACAACACAACACCACAATGATTTTTATTATTTATAAAAATATTACATCCGACGAAGTACTATGTTTGAGAAACTCACTATTTCTATCTGTATAGTTCACCTAAAGCAAAGGAGGTTACAATGATACTACATTATTCAACGGAGGGCTCTTTATCCTTTAAAAGCATTTCCTCAGAAAGCTTGGTAGTGGCCTGAGGATTACTCAAGAATTCTGCAAGAATGAATCGAGCCTGCGCCTTCATTACATTCCCTCTTGCGATAATCTCATCCTCAGCTGCATTCATTGCCTGTTCATCTAACGTGAGTTCTCTTTCAATCCCCTCTTCCATATAGTGTTCCATTTGTGCAATGGCTGCATCAATTTCGCTAATTTTTTGATCGATTTCGATTTTCTGTAACTCGAGACACTCTACTTTTCTACGTATTTCATCATCGCTTACATAAGCGATGGCAAAACCCAACAGCGATGTTATCAATGGACTGATGGATAACAGAGTTACCACCGCCATACTTTTCCGCTGTTTTTTAGAAATGTCTTGTACATTTTCCGTACTGTTTTCCACTTTTTCCTCTGATACAGTATTTTCAAGAGTCATACTCTGATTCTCTTGTTCATACATATCGCTATATGCGAAGCGCAGATACACTGTCCCACCATAGATAAGAAGAAATCCTGCCACGAATACAGCAAACATTGTCAATCCGTGTTTCGTAGTCTTGTATATGGCTCCATGTAGAAATTTTGCGATAACAAGTGGAAGGATATTTAACACCACCGCAACACCAAACGCCATCACTGTTGACATCAGAGCACTTTGCAGAAAACACTCTTCCATAATTGAGTATAGAACAGTCCCATCCATAGCAGAGAAAATCGGTACCAAAAGAAGATTGGCTTTTCCATTACTCCACCATGGCATTCCTGTTTTCTGAAATTTTTTTCTGGTTTCCTTCCTGTCTGGATATGTAATCATCTCGTTTAAAATCGCACAACCACCATGATTAGTCATTGTTCTCCTCCTCTTCAGATAAGCTGGTTCCTGACCATAGGATAAGTCTGTATTTCATAAGTGCTTTTTCATTTTCTTCTCTGTCTGCAATGCATAGTTCACGCTTAGACATCGCTACACAGTAGTCCCCTTTATGCATTGCCATCAAATTCTCTGTTATCAATCGTTCATGATCGCATCTCTGAACCCTGATAAACTTCAACGCTTCGGCTATAGTCCTCTCTATAATGGCATCCATATAACTGCTATTAAACATATCGGGGTTTGCCTCTTTTAAGAATGCTTTGCATATCACTTCAAATGTCTCCTCTAGCTCAGTTAACTTTGGTGACAATTGATAGTCTTTAGGAGCAAGCCCCATATTAGGTGCATACATAGGAATTTCTACAGCTGACGTATTCAGTTCATTCGGCTCATTAATACTCTTTTTCGAAAAAATCGGTCGATTAGTTTCCTTGGTTTTTCTTTTTCTCACTCTCATTTTACTTTTTACATCTCCTTTCATAAATTGAGTACATGGTCGATCATCGTGTGTAGCTTTTCCTTATTGGTAACATAGGCTTTCCTTCCAGGAGAATCTTGATATTTGATTTTGGGAAAGTTCTCTAATTTATCAGGTTTATCAGGGTTTTGGCATAAAACGCCGCTCCAATACCGACAAATTCTACTATTAAGTAATCTTTCAGTTCGTTCCTGATAGTGAACCAACATTTCATCAACGATATCTGATTCTGTCCGAATTTTTGCCAGTCTCTTTAAAATTTCCTCTTTGCGTCGCTCTTCCAATGCATAATTTGCAGCTACAGCAGCTTTCTGTCTCTGCGCCTCCTCTCCGCATCCTTCAGGCAGTTCTCCTCCTTTATGTGACTCCATGAGTGAATATTCTACCAACAATGAATTAGCCTCTTGGATCATAGGTGCTAATTCGTTTGTCGTTTTCAAGAGCAGTTTTTCTATGTGTGCGTTATAGCTGTTCACCTTTGCATCAATGAAAGGAGTGGTATGTACTTCTCCATTACTACATACTTGGTTTTGTCTCGCATCTCGCTTTCCAACGCTCTTCTCAAATAGAGTCTTTATTCCCGGAATCCTAATAATTACCGGATCGAGGTAATAGTATTTTTTTCTTTTCATAAGCCGCCTCCTGTATATTTTCTTTCTTTATTATCATTTTTTTATTTCTTCCCCCATATTCGAATAACGGGAATGTTTTATAATTATAGCAATCCTATTATTTTATTTTTTCATCACTACATTGGCACTCTTTTGCACAATACTGGCACGGCTTTGCGATTTTCACTGTCACTTTACTATGCTACAATATGAAATGTGAATAACTGGTATTATTCACACGACGCAGGAAAGACTCCCCCTTTTAACTTTCCTGCGTTATTTTTATGCGGGAGGTGACAAACTTGAACATCAAAAAAATAATCAGATCCGAAAGGGGTGACGTATCCTACATCA
>OHBM01000641.1_pt1 | contig 27687 bp, 22 predicted proteins | sample 1577251 | NCBI WGS metagenome assembly OHBM01 (sample SAMEA3541557, study PRJEB24748) | human gut metagenome | biome: human gut; feature: human-associated habitat; material: faeces | place: China | collected 2012 | reverse complement strand
ATGCCGAAACTCATCAAGAAGATTGGAGCCGACGGATACATGGATCCGGAAAACATCTTTTTACCATGCATGAATTTTCCCATAGGTGTTGATTAATTGTGGTGAATATAGGATATAGCTGCGTATGGCAGCATCATCATACCCTTTGCCGGTCGGGTTTAATAAAGAAAGATAGTAAGGGGTGATGAAAAAAGGCATTCCTTTTTTACGTGCCTGCTGATACAATTGCATTGTTTCTTCCGAAAGGGAGTTGCCCAACATCTTGTTCAGTTCCGTGGGGCTTTTGATGGCGAGGGCTAGATGGAAGCGTGCTTCGTTCCACCATTGGTTGACCCATTGGCGTTTTTCTTCATCATTGATTCCTTCGGGAAACACATACCGGCTGGAGGGGGCATGACGGTTTTCTATCTTTTTAATGAGCAATGAGATGATTCGTTCTTTGTTTGCATTGCGTATGGCACGCACATCTTCGTTCAGGCCACCGGGCCAACGTTTCATCCATTGACGTATCTGTTTTTCATTCGGAATGTTGTTGGGAACATGATAGAGGCGTAGGAACTGTTGGTATAAATCCAACCATAAATCAACGGAAGTCTCTTCATCGGTGATACGGTTTGTCAAGAATTGCCAAAGCAGTGAGATGGTTTTTATCTCTATTTCTTTTTCTGTAGATAATTCATATATCGTTTTGCTGTCATTTTCAATCAGTCTTGCAATGTTTTTAGCGGCAATAGGGTTTTTAATGTGTGCAGATAATAAATAATCATTTAGTTTATTCTTGAAAATAGTCTCATTCCGGCTTTCCGCAGCCAATGAAGTGAGTTGGGTTAATCTTGTTTCGAATAGAGTTTTTACATCTTTGTGGGATAACATCTTATTCTTTTGTTTCATAAGCAGTGTGATTTGTTTTTAGGGTTAATACTCGAATAATAGAACGCTCATTATGAAAGTTACTTTAATGGCAACTTTTGTTGTGGCTAAGATACAAAAAAACAGTTGTTGTGCAAGCTTAATTGCAAAAATAGATATTACCTGAGAAGAAATATCTTTGAGGAAGAAGCGGAAAAAACATCCCCGGACAAGCAGACAAGCCGGTCCGGGGAATATCGGTTATAAGAATATGATTCTCTTTTGCAGGATGGATGCTATTTGTTGTTTTAGCAGCGGTGCATTGATAGGTTTGGACATATATCCGTCGAACCCGTTTTCCAGTACTCTTTGTTCGTCCGATGCATAAGCAAAAGCGGTTATGGCAATGATAGGCACATCAGCAGATAACTTTCTTATTTCTTTTGTTGCTTCGTAACCGTCCATTCTCGGCATATTGATATCCATTAAGATGATTTGGGGCTGGTGTTCCTTAAACTTTTCTATTGCTTCCTGACCGTCCCAGGCATGAATAAGAGAATATTCTTTCCGTAGGATAGATTGGAACAACCGATAGTTACTTTCGTTATCTTCGGCTATCAAAATAGTCAGTTTGTCTTTTTGAACGGTAATCGGTTGGAATTCTTCAGCCTTTTTTTCGCTCAATCGGGCCGGTTGATAAGGAATGGTAAACCAGAATGTAGAACCCTTCCCTTCCTCGGATTCCACTCCTATCGTTCCATTCATGTGCTCTATGATTGTCCGGCAGATGGAAAGCCCCAGTCCTGTGCCTTGTGCAAAAGAGTTCAATTTGACGAAGCGTCCGAATATAGAATCTTTTTTATTGGCAGGAATGCCGCATCCCGTATCTGTGACATGGAAGTATAGCATTTTATCGCGTATCTCGTATCCGAATGTGATGCTTCCTTTTTGAGTAAACTTGATGGCGTTTGTGAGGAAGTTATTGATAACCTGCATGAGCCGGTTTTTTTCCGTACGGATGAAACATGAGGAGAGGGGAGTTTCCGCAATGAGCTGTACCCCACTTCCTTCCATTCGGCATTTGGTGATGTTTTCCACTTCCTTTATCATATCATTGAGGTCTATATTTGAGTAACTGAACTCCAAAGTTCCGGCTTCAATTTTGGATAAATCTAATATATCACTGATAAGCTGTAATAACAGTGTATTATTACTCTCAATAATATTGATATATTCCTGTTTTTCCTGTTCCTCTTCCGTTGAGGCAAGAATATTGGAGAATCCGATAATGGCATTCAGAGGAGTACGGATTTCATGGCTCATATTGGCCAGGAAAGCTGATTTGAGTCGGTTGGATTCTTCTGCCCGGTCTTTAGCCGACATCAGTTCCTCTTCCATCCTTTTCCTGTCTGTAATAACTAAGGATGAGCCGACCAGGGTGAGTGGTCTGTTCTGCTCGTCTCTTGTCTCTATTGTAGCCTGTGCTTCCACCCAATCAATTTTTCTTCCGTTCTTTCCTTTGTTCAGTACACGGTATTCTTCTTTGACTTTATTGATTTTTCCTTCTATCAGATCGTGAAAAGCCTGCATAACCCTTGGGCGGTCTTCTTTGATTATTTTAGAGAAGTATTGTTCATCCGATACACTCAACTGTTCTTCCTTGATTTCTCCCGGCATGGCAGTCATAATGATTGGACGATTGATGTCGCATAGAATGGAGTGTTCTTTAAGATTCCATTTCCAGGGTATGATATTGGCTATTTCCAGTGCCAAAGATAATTTATGGTTAGTCGAACTCAGCATTTGTTGTGCATTATGCAACTCCGTGCTGTCAAGACAGAACATGTCAATCGTGTCTTCTTCTAAAGACGGGCTGAGCACGATATCATAGAAAGTGTCTACGTCTTTAAAGTAATAAGGGAATGTGATGGAGCGCTTTTCTCTTAAAGCTGTTTCCATAAAATGGGTAAATTCTGTCATGGATTCAGGAAATAGCTCGGACCCCTTTTTCCCGATTATATTTTCTTTTTTCCTGAAACAAGTTTCAAAGAAACGGTTAACGTCACAAAAAATTGTTTCAACAATATTCCCGTTTTCATTTCTAATCACTTTCTCTTTCATATAGAGAATAGGCATATTGTCGATAAGGTTTGTATATTTGATTTGGTTTTCGAATTCTTGCTTTTGAACCCTTCTTAGTTCTTTCAACATTTGTATGCGTTTTTGTTGGATAAGGGCTATCAGCAAAAGTGTGATGAATATTCCTGTGATAACCCATATATATTTCTTCAGGAAATTTTCCGGCTTATCATAAAATATGCTGTTTTGAGGGCATAATTTAGGGTTGAGTCCTTTATTGACCAGCGTCGTATAATTAAATGTGGGATGAGCATCTGCAGGAACAAAGAAAGGAATTTCCCTTGCCGGCTTTCCATTAAGTATTTGTGAGACATTCCGGAGCAGTTCATTGATAAATATCTTTTCATTATACATATATCCGCCCACCATGCCTCCGTCGTCCATACCGGCATAGCGGATAGAGAACAGGGGAGAAGAAATGCTGGAAAGGCTTCGGTATGCGTTTATCAACATTTGTTGTGAGGTTAAGGTTTCCGCAAACCATGTGGATACTAAAACTCCGGTTTCTTTGTCGGCATTTCTTAAGGCATTATACAATTCGGGTAGCGTATAATTATAAGAGGAGATAAATTGATATTGGAGATATGGAAAATCCCGGGCTATAATATTCTTTAACTGCTTGTTGTATTCAGGGTTAGGATAAATGCCGTCTCCCAAAAAAATAAGTTTTTTCATATTGGGAATCATGCGCGTCATTAGTTTTACGCTTTCTTTCAGATAGGCCGGAGTATGCATGAAGGTGATATTGTAATCATCTCTCAAGCTGTCTACATGAATTTTATTTTCAGGAGTTGTCACATCTTGTTTTCTGTAATATTCTTCTGTATATATGTATGGGTCGGAATCGCATACTAAAATAGACACGTCTCCCCACATTTCCTTTATCTCTTCTCTGAAAATCATACTCATACTTCCCAGCAGGACCAACAGCTTGGGAGGAGTTTTGCCATACTTGTTTAAAAGCATTTGTGGAAACCTGTCTACCATAACAGAATCGTTTACCATAAAAAGATTTAGGTGCTCAATGTATGCATCAATATCTTTTAGTTCGGATATTTTGTGCATGATAGGAGAGGTGATACTGTTACTCCAGGGGGCGGATTCGTTATAACTGTTTAAGATGAGTACATAATCATATTGCCTATGATCCCTGTCAGAGGCTTTGGCAGAATATGTACCGGCAAAAAGCAGACAAATGCAGATTGTCAGTGTTTGAAAGAATTGCCTTGATGTGGCTGTGTGTTTATTATTCATAGCAGAAAATAGACTCTTTATGTTATACTCTTTATCAGACTTCTTACAAAAGTAAAACAATATCAGACAGTTATGTATAAAAACTCCCTTATTAACAAATATTAATTTCACGAGTAAGTTCTCACAGAAGAAGATTTTTTATGATATTTTGAGCAGAATGGGAAGTTTGGCTAACTTATACGGTGAAATTGCCATTTTTCAGGCGATGAAAAGCGATTAACTTTGCAATATCAGAAAAAGATAAAAAACAGATAAATATGAAATTAATAAAATCAACCATTACCGCCCTTGGCTTGTTATTCACAGTAACCGCTTGTGCAGGCAATAAAGAAAGTAAAAACCAAAACATGAAAGGAGAAAATATGGAAATTGTTCATTTAACCAAAGCAGAGTTCTTGAAGAAGGTATATAACTATGAAGCCAATCCCAATGACTGGAAATATGAAGGTGACAAACCGGCTATTGTTGATTTCTATGCTACATGGTGCGGTCCTTGCAAGGCATTGGCACCCGTATTGGAAGAGTTGGCAAAAGAATATGCCGGAAAGGTTTATATTTATAAGATAGATGTAGACAAGGAAGAAGAATTGGCCGGTGCATTCGGCATACGAAGCATACCGACTTTGTTATGGATTCCTCAGAGTGGAAAACCGACTGTAACACAGGGAGCATTACCGAAACCTGAACTGAAAAAGATGATTGACGACACTTTATTAAACTCTAAATAAATGTTCTCGTAAACAAGTGGAGAAGATAGGGCATAAATCTTTTGCCCTGTCTTCTTTTTTATTTAAATAAGTATGCGTATATTTATACCGACAATAAACTATGAATTATGGAATATCGTTTTAATACACCGCTCAATGGCAATATAGCGATGACGTATCATTATCATGAGGATGCTGCTCTCCGGCGTGATAAAAGCTTGTATAAATTCGTATGGGTACAAAGTGGCACGCTGGATATAGAAGTAGACCATGTGGTAATGCACCTTGAAAAAGATGAAATAATATCGCTGACTCCTTTGCATCATGTTGAGGTAAAAAGAGTGGAAGGTGAGTACCTCACTTTCTTGTTCAACAGCAATTTTTATTGCATTTACGGACATGACAAAGAAGTGTCATGTAATGGTTTCCTGTTTCATGGTTCGTCCCACATCATGCGTTTGCAGCTCTCTGCGGCCCAGTCGGAACAATTGAAAAGCATCATTGATATATTTGCCGGTGAATTCGGCATAAAAGACAATTTGCAGGAAGAGATGCTCCGCATTATTCTGAAGCGTTTTATAATCACTTATACCCGCATTGCCCGTGAAAAATTAGACGTGGGACAAGATAAAGAAAAGAGCTTTGACATTATCCGTCGGTATTATGTGTTGGTAGACAATCATTATAAAGAAAAGAAACAAGTGCAGGACTATGCCGAAATGCTCTACCGCTCTCCCAAAACCTTGTCCAATCTGTTTGCCGCCTATGGGTTGCCTTCTCCGTTGCGTATCATACATGAGAGGATAGAAGCCGAAGCCAAGCGTTTGTTGCTTTACACCAATAAGAGTGCGAAAGAAATAGGTGAGATATTAGGCTTTGAAGACTTGGCTGCTTTCAGCCGTTTCTTTCGAAAAATGGCAAAGGAAAGTATTTCTGAATACCGGAAAAAAGAGAAAGAAGGAATAATGGCAAACTAAAACGGTATAATTGCCATTTCACAGGGAGGAAAATCTGCCGACCTTTGCAATGTAAGTTAAACCCTTAAAAATTAAAGCAAATGATGGCAAGATTAAATTCCCTGTTTACTGCATTTCTGACAATTGCAGCTTCCACTCAAAAATTAGGTATTAACCTGATTCGCGTGGCAATTCTGGTGATATTCGTGTGGATTGGTGGTTTGAAATTCTGGAACTATGAGGCCGAGGGTATTGTGCCTTTCGTTGCCAACAGTCCTTTTATGAGTTTCTTTTATACTAAGAGTGCTCCCGAATATAAAGAGTATAAATTAAAAGAAGGTGAGTTTGATGAGGCCAAGCATCAGTGGCATGAAGAGAATAACACCTATGGCTTTTCTCATGGATTGGGCATTTTGATTATGACCATTGGCATTCTTACCTTCTTGGGTATTTTCTCTCCGAAAATCGGTTTGATAGGTGCAGGTTTGGCTATTATAATGACATTGGGAACGTTGTCCTTTCTGGTAACGACTCCCGAAGTATGGGTTCCCGATTTGGGAAGCGGTGAACATGGTTTTCCCTTGCTGACAGGTGCCGGTCGTTTGGTTATTAAAGATGTGGCTATCCTGGCAGGTGCATTGGTGGTACTCTCGGATTCGGCCCGGTCAATATTAAAACAACAAAATAAAGGATAATCCCCCACTAAAAACAAGTAAGATTATGAAGCAGTATGATGCAATAATAATAGGCTTTGGCAAAGGCGGTAAAACACTGGCTGCTGAGTTGGCCAAAAGAAATGAAAAGGTGGCTGTTATTGAGCGTTCCGATGAGATGTATGGAGGTACCTGCATCAATATTGGATGCATTCCTACAAAAACATTGGTTCATCAGGCAAAGCTGGCTCCGGTAAAGGCGTCGTGGGAAGAAAAGAAAGCCTATTATGCTCAGGCTATCGCTGAAAAAGAAGAGGTAACCTCTTTTTTGCGTCAGAAAAATTATCATAATCTGGCAGACAATCCCCATATTACGGTTTATACAGGTATTGGTTCTTTTGTAAGCACGGATGTGGTGGAAGTGGTGATGCATGATGAGATCTTGCAATTGCAGGCTCCCCGGATTTATATCAATACAGGTGCGGAGACTATTATTCCGCCTATCGATGGAGTGAAGGATAATCCGTTGGTATATACCAGTACTTCCATTATGGAACTGAAGGATTTGCCCGAAAAGCTGATTATTGTGGGTGGCGGTTATATCGGTCTGGAGTTTGCGAGTATGTTTGCTTCGTTCGGTTCGCAGGTAGTGGTGCTGGAAGGCAATTCCGAGTTAATCTCCAGAGAAGACAGGGATATCGCATCCGCTGTGAAGGAAACTTTGGAAAAGAAAGGCATCGTATTCTGTCTGAATGCCAAAGTGCAATCAATCCGTGAAGGGAAAGTAGTCTATCGGGATGCGGTTAGCAGTGAACTGCATTCATTGGAGGCTGACGCCGTATTGTTGGCGACAGGGAGAAAACCGAATACGGCCGGATTGAATTTACAGGTGGCTGGAGTGAAGGTAAACGAGCGTGGCGCTATCATTGTAGACGGGCATTTAAGGACAACCAATCCCAATATACGTGCGATAGGGGATGTGAAGGGCGGTTTGCAGTTCACTTATATCTCATTGGACGATTACCGTATTATCCGTGAAGATTTATTCGGCAATGGCGGACGGAATCTGAACGACCGTGAACCGGTGAGCTATTCTGTCTTTATTGACCCTCCTTTGTCGCGTATCGGATTGAGTGAAGAGGAAGCCGTGCGGAAGGGGTTGAATATTAAAGTCAACAAACTTCCTGTAGCGGCTATTCCTCGTGCACGGACTTTGGGAAATACAGTCGGTCTGTTTAAGGTGGTGGTAGATGTAGATACCAATCAGATTGTGGGATGCACTCTGTTCGGCCCTGAATCCGGCGAGGTAATCAACAGTGTGGCCATGGCAATGAAGACCGATCAGCCTTATACATTCCTTCGCGATTTCGTCTTTACACACCCCAGTATGAGTGAAGCGTTGAATGATTTGATGAACTTTTAATTGAATATTCTCTGTTAAATAGTAAGCATTCGGTTAACCCCGTCTTGCGATGTCTATAAACAGAAAGAGATGTCTCCTGAAAATTCCAGCTTTTCTCTGAAAAAGTCCCTATTTTTACGAGACATTTCTTAGTTTTTATGAGATTCTTAAATAAATGATTCTTTCCTTATCGTGGTTCTCATCTTTGGCAATAAATCCATATATCCACTGCGTTATATTTTGATTTTCAGGTATTTCTTTATCTGATATTGTAAGTGTACATATGAAATTATTCGTTTATACTAAAACCTTTTCAGCATCAGTGTGGCATAATCGGATTTCAATATCAACTCTTTACCGTTGGCTTTCACCACTTCAAACTCCGTATCCAATGCATTGATGCCATAAGGGAGAAGCTCCTCCACCGTGACATCCTTTTTATCATCGCTTGTGCCTTTTCTCCCTTTGAAGTCTCTCATCCGCACGTTTCCGTTCTCCTCATGCTTAAACCGGCCTATGACCGGTTTATGCGTAGTACCGCTCTGCTTGGCTGCTATCTCCACCACCCATAACCGGATGCTGTAATAAATCCGCTCGCACACATGCACCTTGCCATCGGCCGCCGTTGTAAACTCCAGCAATTCCCAGTGCCCTTCCATGTCACTGTCGATAGCCTTCTTCTGGCATCCTCCCATGATGAAGCCCAAAAAGAGAACAACCACCACTCCCGATAAAAACTTTAATCCGCGTGTATTTTTCATTTTCCGAATCCTCCTGTTTTTCTCACTGTCAACATGGCCCCCATGCTGTTACCCAAATAATTTCCCCTATCCATGGCAAAGGCAAGCGTAGCGCTCCAGCCCGTCCACTTCCGTGGGCAGTAGCTTACTTCCACCATACTGCTGAACTGCTTTCTCACTTTGTCCAGCGGCATCGGATAGGTGCCCCAATGCCGCACATACGATGCCAGCACGCGGTAGTTCCATTCACTGTCCGGTTCTCCGCAGAAGCCTATATGATGCGCTTTTACACGGGTACTCTTAAACAGCATCGTTCCGTCGTCGTTATATACAGGTCCCGGAATCAGTCCGTTGCCCATACCCATTCCCCAATGCTGCCATGCCAGATATTGGCCGTTATTGAAATAATTGTCACCACCGCTTATCTGGAATTCGGGAAACGAGCCGGCTATTCCGTCATACAGAATCGGCCCCGTCTGATCCTTCGTACCGAGACCTTCCCACAGCACCCGGCTCACCCACCGGTTCCGGGGCAATGTCACTTCCAGTCCCAACTGTCCGTCTTTCCACATGCCATACTCCATGAACATCTGCGAATGGTCCTCGAAGAAATGCTCCATGTAAGCCCTTATCTTCCAGTCACCGGCATAATAAGAAAGTGCCGCGTTCCAGCTTCCGCTATGGTTTCCCTCCACATTCTGCAACGTACTCTCCTGAGCAGGCACCAGCGCCTTGAAGAAACTCTTCAGACCGGCCGGATACTTCTTTAGCAGCTTGATACTTCCGTCCGCATTCTTCACATACCTCTTTCCCCCGAACTGTGCAATGTCCAACAATCCTATTTCCAGCTCCAGAGGCAGCTTTTCTCTGTTGCCGAACCGCAGCATCAGTGATTTGCTGTGATACAACACATCCTTCAGAAACGGTTCGTCCGCTCCGGCAAACTCTTCCTGCCAATTGCCATCCGTGCACAGTCCGTAAGCGATATGCCCTTTCAGTGCCAGCCAATTACCTGTAAACGGCACCGTCAGATACTCCGGCAATCCCACCCTCACCTGCGGAATAGGTCTTGCATTCGCACCTTCCACCATCATGCCGCTGCTCAGCCTCACATCCTTTTCCAGCGGGAATCCGTTTCTCTCCTTACTCCCGATGCTCATCTTTATTGCCTTCCATGCAACATCCATATAAGCCTGTTGCACAAAGAAATCCGCAGTCAGATTCTTTCCTCCTGCCAGGTCTGCACCCGCCTGCACCCTCCATCCGTGTTGCCATTCCTTCTGCCATTGCACACCGGCACGCAGGTAAGCACTTTTGGGCTCTTGCGAAGACAGTCCGTAACGATTGGCGGTGAACCACAACGGAGCATACCTTCCGTCGGCAACCGAGACAGAAGTTTCCACCCGATAAGAAAACGGAGCAGATGCTTTCTGTTCCTGTGCAGACAAACAAGTAAATGCATTTATTGAAAAAGCCAATAAAAAAACAGATTTCAAAGACATTTTAAAAGCTATTTAAAATTGATTGAAAAATAATGTTGTGTAATCATTGATATATTGGGTATTATCCGATTCGTACTTGCCGGCTTCATCCAGTTGGTTACCTTTACTTTTCAGTATGTATTTAATGTCCGGTTTTATATCAGAAATTACTTTTTTGATGCACTAAACTCTTTAATGCGCTGTTCCTCACTCATACGGCATACCAACAGTTGGCCTTTTCTTTCTGTTACGATATAGTTTTCCAGTCCTTCCAGCACCACCCGCTTTTCTTCCGTAGTATGTACCATGCAGTTCCGACAATTATGCAGTTCGATTTGTGTACCTACTTTGGCATTGCCGTTATGGTCTTGTGGAAGCAGTGTGTGCAATGCTCCCCAACTGCCTAAATCACTCCATCCGAATTCAGCCGGAACGACAAAGATATTTTCTGCCTGCTCCATTACGGCATAATCGATAGAAATTTTTTCACACATAGGGAAAAGACGCTTCAGCTCTTCGTGTTCTCTTTTCGTAAACAAAGCCTGTTCCAGCCTATCCATTACTTCTGCTATTTGAGGAGCATAATCTCGGATGGCAGTAGTGATCGTTTCTACGTTCCATACAAAGATGCCTGCATTCCAGAAGAAATTCCCGGCTTTCACATACCTTTGTGCTGTTTCCTTATCGGGTTTCTCCTTAAATGCTTCCACTTCGCACATACCCGAAGCATCGGTATAGACTTTAGCTGCTATGTATCCGTATCCTGTTTCCGGTCTGCTTGGTTTTATTCCCAATGTGACAATCGCGTTTGAATCGGCCGTTTTATTCAGTGCCATAGCAATACAACGGGCAAATTCGGTAGTATTTATCACCAGTGCATCTGATGGAGTTACTACAATGTTTGCATGAGGATGTTCTTTCTTTATTTTCCAGCAGGCATACGCGATACAGGGAGCAGTGTTCCGTGCCTCCGGCTCTGCCAATATCTGGCTTTCCGGCAGTTCCGGCAACTGTTCCTTTACGATGTCCGTATACCTTTCACTGGTAACTACCCACATGTGCTGAATGGGACAAAGCGGAAGAAAACGTTCCACAGTCAGTTGAATAAGTGATTTACCACATCCTATTACGTCCACAAACTGTTTGGGATATTCCGGTGTACTCATAGGCCATAAGCGACTTCCGATTCCCCCTGCCATGATGACAATATGATTTTCCATAAAATACGATGATTAAGTTATAACTGCTTGTCGTTTTTCGATTTATATTACCTATACTCTGAACTTTGCACGTATGAAGAGGTTGAGAAAGTTTTTATATCGGATAGGGCTTGTATTGCGCTCGATTTTTTCTTATTTGTTGGCATTGCTATTAGTGCTTTTCGCATTGTTCTGCAGACTCTTCCGCAAATAATTTATTTTTTGTCGAAGGGATTTCTGTATATTCCAAGCAATTGCAAGATAAAGTAATAAAAGAATTGCATGTCGTCTATGAAATAGCGCTTGAATAAACGTTTGGGTTCTTTCATGCAGCGATATAGCCATTCCATACCTATTTTCTGCCAAATGGCAGGAGCGCGTTTCAACGTGCCGGCTTCAAAGTCAATGGTAGCACCCAGTCCCATGAATATATCCACACCCGGCATTCGGTTACGGTATTTCATTATCCATTTTTCCTGTTTTGGGGCACCTACACCTACCAATAACACATTGGCACCGCTTTCATTTACAATGCGTATTAGCTCTTCACATTCTTCTGTTTTTTTTTCAAAGCCATAGGAAGGTGAATGCGCACCTACTACAATGTTTCTCCCTACCTTTTGGTTGATTTTTTTCATAGCCTTGACTGCGATCCCTTCGGCTGCTCCTAATAAAAATATCTTGCAGTTTGGGTCGTTCTTGTGGTATTCATAAAAAGCGGTAAAAAAGCTGGAACCCGGTATGGCTTCCGGTAACGGATATTTCAGTAGCTTGGAGAGAAGATATAGGATTTTGCTGTCACAGATTACCCATTCCGCCTGCTGGTATACATCATAAAATTCTTTATCCTTTTGCAGTTTTACCAAGTGATCTACATTAGGAGTGATAAGTACTCCTTTAGTCAGGTTATTCAGTAATTCATTTCGAGTGATTATCTGAATATTGGTATTTAAAAATGGCGTTGTTATCATTTCATCAGAGATTGATATAAGTGTCTCAAATCAGTAAATACTTTTTGTGGGAAGAAATCTTGAATAGTTTGGTAAGCTTTTTCACCGTGCTGTTTGATATCTTCCGGGTGTTCTATGTAGTGTGCAATGGCTTTTGCTATTTCTTCTTTATTTCCGGGTTGAACTAACATACCGTTTTCTTTTGTTTGAATGACTTCAGGAATCCCACCGACAGGAGTGGATATAACAGGATGTTTATAGCTCATCGCTTCGAGAATTGCAATGGGAAGCCCTTCATTGTAAGAGGGTAGTATATATACATCCTCCCAGTTCAGACATTCTGTTTTTTTCTCTCCGGAAATCCATCCTTCATAGCTGACAAAATCTTCCAATTGGTGATTTCTTATGAAAGTTTTTATGTCTCCGTCTACCTCGTTTCCTCCCATTCTCAGTAGCAGTTTATCTTTAAAATACTCTTTGTTGTCGCTGATGGCTTGCAGCAAGTCAAATCCTCCCTTGCGCATACTTATTTCTCCCATAAACATAAGATGTAATTTGTTGTCTTTCCGTGGAGAATCTCTAAAATTAGGGGGAGGTACAATATTGTTTAACACGGATATCTTACTTTTGTCTACTCCTATCGAACTGAAATATTTTTTCCATGAATCCGACAAGACAATCAGACAATCGCATTTATTCAAAGTTTCCCTTATGTTAACTTGGTCATTGCTGTTTTGATAAAACTCTACAAAGTCCGCAGCATGTTCGTGGAGAATTACTTTTTTGTTCAGCCTTTTGGCCAAATTGATAAATATCTTGCATCTGTAGAAAGAAGCATTGGCTGCCCCGTGTATATGTACTATTTCGATATTCTTGTCAATAAGGCATTTCATCCACATTCGGATTATAGCCTGTAATGCGTATCCGGATTTTACGAGTTTGTTTCCTAATTTCCACGTCGGTATGAACTGCATGTTTTCGATGTATTTATCATACGATACGAGTACGGCAGTCATACCTCCTTTGGTTTTCATGGAAACTCCCATGAAAAGGACTTTTCGTGAAAGTGCCTTGTTGATGTATTTATTCATGATTTTCCCAATATTGGTGTATAGCTTCATTAATTTTGTTGAAGTCAAGATACTTATCAGATAATAATTTTCTGTTTTTCTTTTGTAACCACAATCCCACTGTTGCAGGGTCTGATAAGGATTCTTTTATAGCCGATACAAAAATCTCCAATTTCAAGGTCTTTTCTGTTTCCGAAGTATGCTAGGCAGTCTATGGTGGAAATCTTGCCACGCGATTTAAAGATTCGTTTAACCAAAAAAATACGTATCGCATTGCTAGGTTTACCTACAACAGGGGCGTAAGAGCTTGGCAGGTATCGTGCAAATCCATAGTATAAAAGTAGGTATATATTTCTCATAATGGTTTATTTATATACTGTTTATAATAGGTAGAAAAGATTCTTTTATAATGTTTTCCCATTGATATTTATGTAATGATTCTCTGATGAGTTGACTATCATATTGTTCTTTGTTTTTCAGCATCGTTTCTAATGCATTTTGAAAAGATGCAGCGTTGTCTTGATGTAATATTCCGTTTGTAGGAGTAATGATTTTTCTATTGGAGTAGGTAGAGGTTGCTACACATACTAAACCGGACAAAATGTATTCGTACGTTTTAGTAGGAGGCTGGTGATCATAATAATCTGTAATAGGTACATAGGATATACCGATATTATGAGAATCGAAAAAAGTAGATAGTGCAGTGTAGGGAAGACGACCATGTAATGTGATATGTTCGTTTAATCCTTTTTCGTTTACATATTGTCTTAATTCTTGCAATTCATTGCCTGAACTGTCTCCTATGATATCGTAGTGAGATTTGATTTCCGGATGTAGTTTGGTGAAATTTTCATATCCTTTTACTGTATCTATAATGTTTCTGTTGGCAAGTGTGCCTACATATAATAGGTTAAGTTCATCGAAAGTTTTATTTGTGTATGACAGAATATCAGCTCCTAAAGGAAGAATGAAATACTTTTTGCCAGGCCATGATATTTGCTCTTTTACTCCTTGCGTGATAAAAGAAGCAGAATCAAATACTGCAATATCCTTTTGTAATAGTTTGTTTATTCTTGTTCTTTCTTCCGGATTGGCATTTACTGCCAATGTTCTAATATCAATGTGCATTTTTTTCCAAAAAAGTATGCGCTTTAATAGAGAACATTTAGGAAAATAAAGAATGAATATAACCCCATCAAAGAATAAACAGTTGACAATAGCATAAATAAGGAAGAGCACTGCTCTTATAACAATATTTCCATATCTTGGTACATAGATGGTATTTACATTGGGAATTTTAATCTTCTCCCATCCAAAATCAAAAGATACATATCTGATTTTATACTGTTGATTTAGATGTTCACTGTATTTTAGCGTATCAGTTGTATAGCCAAACTGATAGCGGTCGATGAATAATATTTTTTTCATATCAATTGTCGTTTTTACACCAATCTAAGAACTCTTGGTAAGAACTGAATTTAAAATTATGAGGTGTAAATCGTTGGTTATCACTATAATATATGGCTTCTTCAGTTAATTCGTTTTCATTGGGATAGCGTCCGTATTTATTGTAGAAAGCAATTACATTTTCTTTGGCTTCCAAGGGAGCTTCTTTCAGGCGTTTAGCAAAATACTCATCCAAAGAATAAATTACTTTACAAGGATTACCTACGGCTACACTGTTGGGAGGAATTGATTTGGTAACAACGCTCCCGGCTCCTATAATGCAGTTATCTCCTATGGATACACCTTTCAGTACCGTGCAATCTGCTCCAAAATAAATATTATTTCCTATAGTAACACTTCCAGACGAGTTAACCATTTGGTTGTATTTTCCAATGAATACATGCGAAGCCCAGTCATGAGTATATATTTTGAAATTGATGTTCATATCTACCCTGTTTCCTATTGAGATAAGATGTGGGCGAGTAAGGTCGATAAATGTACTTCTTGGGAATCTAATGATACAATTTTCTCCGATTGTGATTTCTTTTGATCGTAAAAAAGCTATGTATCTGTCAGAAGAGAGATAATGTTTTTGATTTTTAATAAAGTGGATTATTTTCTTTATCATTGAATTTTATTTTAAGTGTATAGAATTGTGGCATGAAAATGTTTTCTTTTATTTTTTAAGTTATTGGGATATGGCTTGTTTTATCCAATTAATGGACTTTACTCGTTTCATGTTTAATTTGCATTGTTCTGAACTTGTATCGTAGATAGGGAAAATGCGTTGCAAATCAGTACCAATGGGAATAACACATTGTTCTAACCCTAAGGTTGTCAGCAGTGTTGATTGTCTGTCATCTCCTTTATCGTTAGGTATGATAGAAACAAGAGGTTTTCCGAAGTTGAGAGCAAAAGCAGTTCCGTGAAAAGAAGAAGTTATCACCATGTCGGCATTGGCAAACAAGTCTATAAATTCATAAATGGAAGCATCGGTTTTGTCTGTCATTTCAATTCCACAGGCTTCTTCTTTCTTTTTATACCCTTCTAATGCAATAACTTTGTAGCCGTATTTGGTAGCTAAATATGCAGTTACTTCAAAAATGTATGGCTTGGGGTTAAAAGCATAGTCCAACATGTAAAAAAGAATATATTTACTTGTCTTATGGAAGTTTGAACGTGGAATAAGGTTTAGCCATTCTTCTTTTGACAAAAGCAGGGTAGGATCTAAAATGATTTTGACTTCTTTGTCTATAGACAATTCATTGTTGATTATGTTGATTCCGTTTTGTTCGCGTACAGAAAGTGCATTGAATTTGGATAAATGTTTTTTGTATTTATCTATATATTGTGGAGGAAGTGATTTTAAGGCAAAACTTGAAGCGATGGAAATTCGTTTTATATTGTCTGGGAGATAAGAAAGCATGAAAGTGGAATCTCCTTTTAGATACTTAGCATTCCATATTTGGTCACTTCCAGTAGCGATGACATCATATTCGTTCCAGTTTTCTTGTCGTAGAGCATCTAATGTTGGATATTCTTTGGTAAAATGAAAATATTTTTTTTTGAATGCTTGCAGTTTCTTCTGTTTGCGATGTATAGCTCGTACTCCCAAAAACTGTGCAACTTTGTTTTTTAGATTGGGCTTTTTAAATCCTATACTGTAGTGCCATTGGTTAGGGTATGTATAGTTAATGATATAGCAATCAGTACCCATTTTTTTTAATACTTCTTGAGTAGCATATGCTTGTAATACAGAACCATAATTGGGGACGGAATAAATAGTGATAAGTCCGATTTTTTTCATAAGTTTTTCTTGGTTAATTTCAGTAGTACTTTCATTATTAAAACTATTAGCTTCAGTGGAATCATTTTTTGTCTTAGAAGTGATAGTACAACTATTCGGGCTGTTTGAGGCTCATTCAGACGATGGGATATTTGCCCTTCGGCCACTGTCTCAAACGGATGTTTTACCAGTTCGGTGCTTTTTAGCTTTTGTATGACATTTCTTCCTCGTTGACTAAAGGCAATTAAGGCACTGACTCCTTTCTGATTGCTTTCATAAGTTTTTCCCCATAAATCACCGATTCGTATATCAGCCGATGAGTGATTGTACTTGTATTTGCAACAGGAGTAACAAGCTTTTCCCAAACAGGCATTTCTGAAGAATAATTGATAGAAAATATCTCCTTGGCTGGCTTTGGAATTGTAAAACTGTTTTTCTCCTTTTATTAACATATTATTAAGAGTCGTGCCAGTTTATCCTGTCATTATGCTTTTCGCTGTCTATGCTCATGTTCCATGAGTTCGGCTGTCCTGAAAGCTTATTTCTCCATGATACATAGGTTAGAGGGCCGACTTGCTTTTCTACCATTTGTTCGTATCTCTTCCATGTATATATAGATGGAGTACCATGACAAAAGAAATCCATCAGTATAAAGTTGTCTTCTGCCTTGATTTTTTTGATATATCTACGAAATGAATCTATTTGACAGGGAGTTCCGGTAATCAAGTATTTCTCTTTTCTGTTTATCTTTTTAAAAGCTTCTACAGTGTAGCTTTGTATGTACTTGCTTCCGGTAGATGGGATAAGTTCCTTTAATTCGGTGGCTATATAATGTTCTGCCCTTTTGTTTTCAGTATTGTATCGGACACCACATACTTTATATCCTTCTGCCAGCAAGTCTTTGGCAATTTCAAATCCGACACCTCCTGAAGAGCATATTGTCCTTATCCTTGCATCTTTACTCCATGCTGCATAACTGACTTGTGGCATATTGGGAGTGGCAAGTGTATCGTGAGCAAATGCACATACTTCTACACATAATCCACATCCAGTGCATCGGGAAGAATCAGAGATGGTTGGTTCGTAAAAGCCGTCTTTGTTCAGTACGATGGAAATAATTTTTTTTCCGCATACCATTGCACATACACCGCAACCATAGCAATTTTTAGTATTTTGTATGTTGTTCATGTTTTAGTTTTTTTATTTTGGATATTAAGTAGTTACGGAAGTATTTTATAGTCCATCGAAATAAATAGAATTTTTCTTGAATTAAGTTGTGTGAATGTTTATTGAAGAATATAGTTTTATCATGATAGAACTTTGAGAAATGTGAAATCGTTGAAATTCCTCCGTAGTACATATTAATTGAAACAATAGAAGAAAAGTATATGGGCTGTCGTGCATCACAAGCTCTTATAAACCAATCTATATCTGCTGAAATGGAAAACCTATCATCGTAAATACCTATTTGATGATAGATACTTCGGGGAATCAATGTGGCAGGGTGTAATATTCCCATACCTAATGATTTGTAACTTTTCCTGCATAATTCTTCATTGGGAGTATAAATAGTTGGAGGGATTGGACTTTGGTGAATAAAACGCATGGACGAAGCGATGATAGGTAAATAATCTTTTGGAAATGATTCTATCAATTGTGCTAATTCTTTCAGTGCTTGCGGTTCAATATAGTCATCACTGTTTACTATCCATACATAAATACCATTCGAACGTTGGATTCCTTTGTTGAAAGCATCGTAGATACCTTTGTCCGGTTCGCTTTTTATTTTCATGCGTCCTTCGAATTTGGACTCATATTCATGTAAGATGTTTAATGTATTGTCCTTGGAGTTGCCATCTACAATGATGTACTCATAGTCTTTAAACTCTTGCACAAGGACAGATTCTAACGTTCGGGCAATAGTTTTTTCACTATTGTAGCAGACTGTAACGATTGAGAAAAGTGGAGTATGGTTCATTTGATATATTTTTGAGATTTGCTTATCCATAAATTGCTACTGCATAAGGCTATCATCAAAGCCAATGTAGTAAAAGAATAACTGATGGAAAGTGTCATATACAGAATGTAAAACATACAGTATTTCTGCCTGAATAATTTATCAATGTAATTTGTGTTACGGATGAAGACTATATTTATTAATAGTCCTAACACAATGCCGAATCGAGCGAATGTACTGACTATTCCGTTGCTGCTAAGCAGATAAGAGGATATGTGCGTGTTTACATAAGAATTGTTTATGGTACCATATCCTAAAATGGGTCTGTCTTGTATATTGAGATAGTCCATTATTATTCCTTCCCAGCGTCTTACTGTCATTGTTCTTTTTTCTGATTCTATTTCACTGGTAAGTTGGTTATTATTGTATAGAAAATTTTCACTTTCATTTTCTTCTTTTATTTTGTCTGCCATGAAAGGTAAGTTCATGATATACAGAAATGTTGGTATGCCCACAATAATATACAGTATTTGAGTTGATTTCTTGCTATTTTGTAGAATGAAATAATTTGCTATTATCAGGAGGAAAGCAGAATATCCAGTTGTAGAGAATGTGCTGAATAATCCCAGTGTCAAGATATAGAAACTACGGTTTCTTTTTATCCGTTTTTTTATAAGCAGGTTAAAATAGATGGCGAAACAGATGAATGAAGCAAAAAGTCCAGGTTCCCAGGCGAATCCGCAGTTTCGCATAAACGGTCCTATTCCTTTCCCTTCATAGATATGAATGTTGGGTACATTGAAGATGAGTAGGGAGGCCACACTGGTGCTTGATGCGGGTTGCATGAAGCCAATGGACTCGAAGAATCCTATACCGATAACATGCATTATCATCCATAATATCAGGCTGATGCCTGTTAGGTACGTAATGTATTGGGTGGTTTTCTCATAAAGCTTATTGCCGAATATTTTGACTAAACTATATCCTACCGTAATGTTGATATACAAGATGAGATAGGGCATAATCTTGAATTCTATGTCTGTGAGATAGTGTAGCACAGTCCATATGGTCAAGATAGCGTATAGGATGACTAAGTTTTTATTTTGTAAGGATATTTTGTGTTTTATGAAAGTATGTATACATAGCACTAACAATAATCCTACTCCGACAGGATTCGAACGGAAATCCATGTCGCTGGTGAATAGAGTGGCTCGTGCTGCAAGTAAGATGACATAGAAGAGGTAAATCTTTTCTAACGTAATGGACTTTAACATGATAAGTAAGGGCTAATTATTCAATTCTGGTTCAATGTAGCGCAGTGCGGATTTCATTTGTTGCAGTTTTTCTATGTTTTCATTCACTCCGTTGCTTGTACCGTATACCGAGATGTTTTGGAAGTATTTTTGCTCCAGTTCTTCCAATTGCTTGATAGACATGCGTTCTTCTTTTTTATATAAGTGTTTTTCATGTTCGATGATTTGAGCAGTGGAAAAAACTCGCTTCTTTATACTTGCCGGACTGCCGGATACAACGGCATAGGGGGGTACATCTTTGGTAACAAGACTGTTTGTTCCGATAATGCTTCCTCTTCCTATGTGTACTCCTGCCATAATGGTTACTCCTGCTGCTATCCATGCGTCTTCTTCTATGATGACATCTGCTGATTTGTCGTTGATATGGGAAGCACCAAGCAGGAACTGCGGTATGCTTACCGTTTTTCTGTGATTGTTGGTAATGATGGTACAGTTGGCAGCTAAGACGGCATATTTTTTTATAACGACTTTTTCAGTTGGGGAGTTGATGATTGTCAGTCCATGGGTTATCTTGACATTCTCTTCGATGTAGACAGAAGCTGGTGAATAGATTCGTAAAGGATAAAGCAAAATGGTGTTTTTTCCGCAATAGCCTAGTTCTTGTGGAAGAGGAAAACTGTTCCATATCCACACTAATGCTTTTTTGCATTTTTTCAGCCAAGTAATTTTGTTTTTTTTCATGATTCAATTTATTTAATCCAGATCCCGGTAGCTTTTTGTGAGAGTATTTTCCGTATTTGTATGGTGAAGAATGTTGAATATATCAGGTTGATGATGCACATAGATAGAATTACTCCTAATATGCCTACAAAATGTCCTAAAAACAGTGAGAGTGGAATATGTAATACGAGTCCAATCAATACTACGTAGGTTTGTAGTTTTACACTTCCCACCCCGTTGATAAGCATGACTTGCAGTGAATCCCAACAATGGATAATGGTATATAGGGCGATAGAGCAAGTCAAGACAAAGGGGATGTCTACTTTGTCTCCAATCCAGATTTTGTATAGGATGGGAGATGCAAACACGGTGCAGGTTACTGCGATACATAAAAAGTAAAATACATATGTCATTTTGCGGTAGATGCTGTTCATCCAGACAAAGTCTTTTTGTGTATAAGCATCGGTAAATGCAGGCCATAGAGGAGACAGGAAAATGCTGTATACCATTACAATTACGTTCAATACCTTGTATGCAATGTTGTACTGGGTTACGGCATTCGGTCCGTCTATGTGCGAAATCAAAATGTTGGTTGCCTGATAAAGTACAATCATTTGTATCTGTATGATGAAGAACTTGACTCCTAGTCCTCCCAAGTCTTTGGTATACTTAATATTGATATTTTTTATGGTTGGAGACACTTGTCTGAACTTGCCTTTGAAGAAGATGACTGAAGCAACGATAACCACTAGTATGGGCATCATGGAGTAGGCGATAGCTAGATTGGGAAGGGCAGGAGGAATACACCTGGTCATGATGAAAATGATGATAAGTGCAAACAGTTGCCCTATTACATTGAAAAGAGAAGACAGTGCGACTTTTTGGAATGCAGCGACTACAGCTATGAAAACATTGGAAATCATCTGCAAGGCCACAAATACAAAAAGTATCTGTATCGTTTTCGTTACTTCTGCTTGGTAGGCAATGTCTACATTAAGAAATGCACACCAATCTATGTGCGGACTTATCAACAGCAATACTACGGTTAGCGGAACAAATATTACTGTCATTATAAAGTAGGTGGTAGAGACAAGACTGCGTCCTCTGTCAAAATCCTTTTGTGCAATAGCTTCTGCTAGTCGGTTTTTCAATCCTAAGGTGAATCCCACATCCATATAAGTAAGCCAATAAAGAATGGAGGATATGGTAAGCCATATTCCGTATATTTCACTAGATACATACCCTAAAGTTAGAGGGACGAGAATTAAGGATGTGGCAATGCTGATTCCTTTTACGAGCAGGGAACCGGCTATGTTCTGCTTGATAGCTTTGGTTCTTGAGTTTTTACTGTTTAAGATCTTGTTTAGAAATGTTTTTATCATTGGTGATATGTTATTAGAATTTATATGGGATAGATGTAGATGGTTGATTTGTATGAATGTGTATATTTTTTCATGCGACATACCTTTCAGGAAGAGTGTCTGCAAAAGGTGCTTCTCTGAAAGGGAAAATAAAATGTATCTGAATATTTTTTAGAGTCTGTTTTGCTTGCCGGACTTGACGGTTTATCCGGCTTATGATAGGGAAGGCAGCAAGAGACTTCCGAAAAGGGTTTCTGAGATTGGTGATGCTAAGTTTGAAGTAAATAAGTTGCTTCAGCTTTTCTTTTATTCTTCCAATGTGAAGAAATCAGACTCTTGAAGAGTGACGAGAATGTCTGAATTACTTGCCTTGTCTTGTTGGTTTCAGGCAAATGTGGCGAAAATACCCAAGGGTTTGATGCCGTACCTGTAAGCAGTCTATTTTCTCTTTTTACAGGGGAAGGAGAATAGCTTTATTGCTCTGATAAATTCTTTTTTATTTCACCGCTTCCACAAACCCCACCGGCATATCCACTCCGGCATATCCCAGCATTTCCAGTCGCACTACCACCTTGCTGCGTCCGTCCACGTTCACCAGCTCTCCTTCCATTCCCGCCAGAGGGCCTTTGATTACCCTCACCATTTCACCGGGAGCCAGTGGTGTGCTGCACATTTCCACCGCCTCTTCGCTATAGTCCAGCATAAACTTGAAACGCTTCATCTGCAGGTCGGGAATCACGGCAGGTGTATGTTCGCCCCTCAGCACCATGTAGCGGCTCACCGACGAGAGTGTCAGCACTTCCGCACGTTCCTGCGGTGTGGCGTGCACAAAAATCATCATCGGAATCACCACGCGTGTCACCTTCTGACGACGGTGCGCCCATTGGCGAATCTCCTCCTGCACGGGCAGGAAGTTCTCGATTCCCATTTTCGTGAGACGCTCGGCAGTCTTTTTCTCGTGACGGGAAAGCACGTAGGCTACATACCATTTTTTCATTCTATATCAGTCAAGGGGGGAGTGGAAAGGAGGGAATAAGGTGCGCTACGCGGTCGTCAGTGTAATCTCACTGCCGATCCCTCCTTGTTATTCTCTGCAAAATTAGACATTAATTTACGAATTACAATATTTTGTTCATAAAAACTCAAATATTTAACATTGTAATTGCGGATTTTTATATTTTTGCTCCTTTTTAATTTTTAAATATTTTAATAATATGAATAAAAAGAAGATTTGGAAACAAATCAGGACAGATGGAACAAGGTGAGAAGTGTGGAAAAAGAGTTGGAGGAGCTGGAGCGAGACATTGAGAATATATCGTTCCGACAGCTGGCGGAACTGAAGCGGATGTGTAGGAGGGGCTATAAAATATTCTCCAATCAACAAGAAAAGAAGAAGAAAGGGGAAGATTGACCGGCAAAAGAAAAAGAGGCAGGAAGAAGATCGATTGACCTAAAAGAAGGAAGGGGAGGAGTGATAACGGAGGATGTATGTAAGCGTCTCCGTGAGTCTGTATGGCTGTCCTTCTGGGGCTTCTTATACTGTTGGGGTATAAAAACGAAGTATCATGGATTTAAAAGAATACAGATTGGGAACAATTTGGAAAGGTTCCCTTGGAATATTGTCCTTACTGTTAAAAAGAATAAATAAAAAGAAGAATGCCAATTGTACACTTTAGTTCTGTCGGATGTTTGTTAGGATGCTGATAAACAGTAGGTAAACGGTGGGTGATTTGGCGTAAAGTGTAATATTTCGTCAGTTTTAGATGTCGTACTTTCGCACATTGCAATTTTGAATTGCAGGCGAAGGGCAACGTTTTTTCCCTATCTTAAATTAAAACCCCATTTTAACATGGATTTTAATGATTTGTGCTCTTTCTATTTTAACGTGCGCGAACAGCGTTGCATTGAAATGTCACTGGAAGAGTTTGTAAATTACATCTGCAACGGACGATGGAAATCGACGGTCGAGATGTATCACCGCCTAATGGCTGAGGGCGATAAGAGTAAAGCCAAAGAGTTGAAGAACAAACTGCCCGGCCTGGTGGTGGCGGGGTATTGCGAGGGAAGCCATGCATTGAAGAACCGCCGCACGTGGAGTGGGAATGCCATGTTTGATGTCGACCATACGCAGGGACGTACACAGGAGTTCCTGCAGAAGCTGAAGGCGGTGCCGTGGGTCGGGGCAGGTTGGCGAAGTGTATCGTACGATGGTCTGAAAGTGGTGGTGCGTATCGAGGCTGCAACAGTCGAAGAGTATGTGCAGGCTTATGCGGTGGTGGCGTGGCATATCGGCCGCGTGATTGATTTTCCGTGTGACATGAGTTGCAAGAATCCCACTCGTCCGTGTTATGCGTCGTATGACGAGGAAGCCTTCTGCAAGCCCGCTTTCGAGCTTTTCCCTTGGCGGGAATTCCTCAAGGAGCATCCCGATAAAGCGACGCAGATCATGGAGGAACTGAACGTGAGACCTGCCGCACCGGACAGCACGACAGGAACCGCTTCGGAATCTGCTTCGGAGCCTGTCTCGGAACCCCCGTCGGGCATCCTGCGCACCTTTTTTAATGACTTTCTGGCCCACAACGCTTTCATTCCCGGAGCAAAGAATGATTTCTTGCTCAAATTGGGTCGTATAGCCCGATATAAAGGACTGTCCGATAGTGAGTTGAGACAACTGGAAGCGTTGGCTGTGGAGCGTCTGAGCGATGCCGGGTGTCCGCCCGAAGATATCATCCCGAAAATGGATGCCGGATATCGTTATGTGGATAAAACTAAATTGTCTGATTATCAGCGTAATAATGCTAATGGTTGGGACCACAAGGACCAGGGACCATCTTTATGCTTTCCCGGTCCCGTGGGAGAGGCTGAAAAGGCTGAGAATGAGAAGCTTGAAGCGGACAAGCTCCATAAGAACGCTCCCCGCTTTCCGAAGTCGGTGTACGATGCTCTTCCCGACCTTCTTGTCCGTGGCTTGGAAGCAGCTCGAAGCAGCCGTGAAAAAGACCGTCTGCTGCTGGGGATGCTTGCCAATCTGAGTGCTTGCCTTCCCGGTGTGTGGATGAATTATGCCGACATGTGCTACACTCCTCATTTTTATGCGATGAGCCTTGCCGGTGCGGGGCGCGGCAAGGGGATTGTGACGCTCGGCTCTATTCTGCCCGATGCTGTTCAGCGCTATCTGGAAGACAAGAACAAGACGGTGCAGTCGGAGTATGACAAGAAGCAGTTGGCATGGGCGCTGGAAGAGCGTTTGGCCATTCAGGAGAAGCGTGTGCCCGACATCGACAAGCGTCCCGAGCCTCCGGTGAAGCGCATGCTCAAGATTTCGCCCAATATCTCGAAGAGTCAGTTGATTATTGCGCTTGAGGAGGCCGGTGCGCAAGGGGTGGTGATTAATGCTTCGGAGCTGGATATGCTTACCAATGCCATGAAGCAGGACTGCGGAAAGCATGATGATGTGCTTCGTGCCGCTTTTCACCACGAGGAGGCATCGTCTTATTATAAGACGGATAAGCGCATGGTGGTGGCGCATGTTCCTCATCTGGCATTGTGTCTTACGGGGACTCCTTCTCAGCTTCACCGTTTCATTTCGTCGTTGGAGAACGGTATGTACAGTCGTATGGCTTTTTATATCGGTGAGGGACGGTGGAAATGGATTTCGGCAGCTCCCGTGGAGGGCAGCACCGACCATGTGAAGCTGTTCAGGAAATTGAGCGAAGAGGTGCTTCGTATGTTTGTCTTTTTGTCCGGTTCGCCCACCGAGGTGTGTTTCACTCCCGGGCAGTGGGAGGAGCATACGCAGCGTTTCAGCAACGTTCTTCAGGAAGTGGTGAGTGAAGATGATGATTCGCATGGGGCGATTGTGTTTCGTCACGGGTTGATAGCGGCCCGCATAGCCATGGTGCTGACGGCGTTGCGCAAGTGTGAGCCGATGTGGAATGTGCAGCAGTGTCGGTGTACGGATGAGGATTTTCATACGGCAATGGATATGGTGAAAGTGTTGTTGGAGCACAGCTTGCTGTTGTCTACCACCGTGTCTGCCGTGGAGTCGGGCAAGGAACCCAAGCCGATGAAGAAGTTTTATCGCATACGTTCGGTATTGGCAAAGCTTCCCGAAAGCTTCACTTATACGCAGTTGAAGGAGGGGGCCGTGGAACATGGAATACCTTCCAGTTCGCTTAAAAGATACCTTGTCCGTTTGCTTGAGATGCAAATCATTGAAAAAGAGGATGGTATGTATCGTAAACTCTGTAAATCCTGGTCCGGAAACTCATAAAGGTGGGCCCTGGTCCCAGTGGTCCCAAAGTTAGATGTCATTATATTGATAATCAGTATGTTGATTGTGAATCATATTGGAAATAACCGCAACCACCGGGAGGGCACCTGTGAAAGCTTCCGCTGCACCGTTTTTTTGTTGGTTTGAGTGGGTGGATTTCTATGGTGTATGTGTGGAATTCAGGGCAGACCCGTGTGTCTGCCCGATAGCATTCACCCTGAAAAAAGACCTTGATGTTCTCGAAAAACATCAAGGTCTTTTTCCCAAACATAATAGTCTTTTCCTGAAAGACGGAAGAGTTTTCCGGAAACACTTTAGTGCGTTTTTGTGCTGTTTTTCTTTCGCAGCTCTCTTTTCCGCTAAGGCTCTCCCAGGTATTTCACAATGATTTCCACCTCCTGTTTCAGGTAGCAATGGCGGTATTTGTTGTAGCCTGTGGCATTGAGTTCTTCCGTCAGGCGGGGGATACGCCGTATCCATCGATAAAGGTTCTGCAGGGCGGCTCCGGGTTCGCGTCCGGGGCAATAGAGCGACGCCAGTTCCGCCTTGTCGTAAGTGCGGATGGCGAATGTTTCTTCTTCTTTCTTCATTATTCTTACTATGATTATTTATTGTTCTTTAATGTAAATATAGCAATAAAATCTCTGATTATCAAATGATTAATGAAGTTTGTTTCGACATGCTCCGTTCTTTTTTTGAGGGGGAGGAGTTCCTTGTGGAGTAGATGGGATCTTCTCCGGCGGAACTCCGAATGGTCTCTGTTTTTTAAGTCTTTCTCATGGAAGATGAAGAAAGTAGGTTACAGAGATTCGATTTCTGTAAGGGAAAGGCCGGTGACTTGCATGATTTGCTCAGAGGTCATTCCCAAGGATTTCAGGTTGCGAGCCGTTTCAAATTTTTCTTCTCGACGTCCTTTTTCAATTCCTTTCTCAATTCCTTTTTCGATTCCTTTTTCGATTCCTTTTTCGATTCCTTTCTCAAACCCTTCTTCGATTCCTTTCTCGATCCCTTTTTCAATCCCTTTCTCAAACCCTTTCTCGATTCCTTTCTCAAACCCTTCTTCAAACCCTTCTTCACTTCCTTTCTTTGCTGCATAGTCGATGGTAGCCAAATAATCACGATAGGCGTTTACACTGTTTTCATAGCGCACGCGGTCTTCTTCGGAGAGAGAATGAACATCAACAATCTCTTCCAACTTCTCAAATACGGCTTTCTGAGCTTTAAAAGGCATACGATTTAATGTTTCCATGTTATTTAATACAAATATCCAGCGTTCAAAATCCGTTTCGCACTCTGTTTCTGTCTTATTAAACAGGGGTAATGCAATAAAGATTTGCCTCAGTTTATCCGAAAACAATTTTCCGGTCTCACGGTCTGTCAATATAACATCGGTGCGCAACTTATGGTTCTCGTCCAACAGGAAATTGATGAAGAAGACTCCGTACACCGCTTTTATATCGAACTTCCAACTCTCTCCCTTCACACCCTGAC
>OHBM01000639.1_pt1 | contig 27839 bp, 15 predicted proteins | sample 1577251 | NCBI WGS metagenome assembly OHBM01 (sample SAMEA3541557, study PRJEB24748) | human gut metagenome | biome: human gut; feature: human-associated habitat; material: faeces | place: China | collected 2012 | reverse complement strand
CCATCACCGCTAAAACCTGGATCATATCCATATAATTCATAAAATCGTCCCCAAGCAAACCATGTACATTGTCCATATAATCCAGCCTGTGCATAAGGATTCCTTGTCACCCAGGCTTCTACATTATTAAAATTAGGATTTGTGCCTCCTCTAAAAGTAATCCCTACGTATCTCATAACATGATCAACGTAAGAAGGATCCCCATAGCCGGATACATTTAACTCTTGTTTTTTATTGTCTGAAAATTGTTGAGCATTATATTTAGAATATCCTCCAAAATTACGAATTGCCCATTCAATATAGCCAGAGCCATAATTATATCCCTGCAAAGCCAAATATATACGTTCTGTATCAGATGAATCCTTTACTTTTGCTTTCTTTAAACAATCAGAAAAAGTATGTGTTCCCACTTCAATGGAATACTCAGGATCCGTAATTCCATTAGGTACTCTAGGATATTTTGTATTGTCCCCTGACTTACTTGCCTGCATTGGATCATTCCCTTTTCCTCCTGACTCCTGCATCATAATTGCCTGTAATAATGTGACATAATCCTCAATATCATATTCTTTTGCATATTTTCGAATTGTATCTTCATACGCAATGACTTCTTCACTTAAAGAAACAATTTCACTATTTGATCCACCATCCTGTGCCAATACACTAAATGTTCCAATAAATAAAGTAACAACAAGTAATAAAATCAATCCCGTTCCAAAAGAAAAAAGTGTATTCATCGCTGATACACTCTTCTTAACCACTTCTATTGATGTTTTTATTACTCTATTTGTACTCTTAACAGCCGGTTGTGTTACTACTTTGTCCGTTGTTTGTTTAATCTTAGAAGTATTTACTTTATTTACGACATGCTGCTTTGCCTTAGATACATAAGTGATTCTTTGATTGTGCACTGGCGCTGTTTCACTTATTGCCTTCCTATCTGTAGTTTTAAACTTATACTCTCTATGCTTATGTTTAATAAATTTTGTAGCACGCTGCTTTGATTCTATAAACGTTTGCTTAGCAACTTCACTAACGTTATTCGTAGCTTGTACATTCGGATTTGTTTTAACAGACTGTTCTACCTTTTTATCTTCTTCCTTATTTCTTGTATGAATCGTTTGCTGCTTAATAAAATGATTCACATTTTCTTTAACATTCTTTGTCTTTATGGATAGTACTTTTTGTTTTGTCTTTATACCTTTCATCTACATCAACTCCTTTAACATCTTTAATACTTGCTTACTTTAATTGTTCCAAAACTTAGTTGATGTATTCGAAAATATCTTGTTCTGAATTAGCTGATACCTCAACATTTTATACATAAACAAGACTCATTAAATCTAATTTTTTAATGAGTCTTTTGTATTTATTGGACAATTATTTTTTTATCTCCTGGCCTTGTAGTATTTAAATCATACAATAGTCCTCTTGGCATCTTATTTACAAATGGAACTATAGATCCACCATACTTAATCAATCCACATCCGGTAGGAGCATTTGTAATATAGCTCATCTGTTCCTCTGAGATATTTAATAATTTAGCTAAGTCCTCTCTATCATTGGCTGATTGATTCAACATGACGATAAACTCAGAATTGGATAACATACTAATTCCTTGCTGAGACGACAATAAATATTTAACATTCTGTGTAATGCCTGTTGGATATGCCCTGGGCTATGTGATTGTTGGGCTTTCAGCCCGTCTTTGACCACATTATCAGTTTTACCGGACAGCAATAAATGACAATAAAAAGGGAGACCTTCCCAGGCCACCCTTTCCAATTTGATTTTCTATTAGATTTTACCAAAATGATTTATATGCAATATTATATTAGTATATTGCCTTGTTTAGAAATCGTCATCGTTATATTTATGGTCTTTGTCGTCCTCCTCAACGAAGCCGAAACCATCGTTCTTCGTGTCACCTGAAGGAGTCCAACCCTTGTCGGGACTTGCAGCCAGCATAGATATTGGTTGTATCTCTATGATGTTGATTGCTGGAGCTATATATTTCTTTTTCATAATTTTTTTTACTTGATAACCACTTTCTTGTTGTTAATGATGTAGACATCCTTCGGCAGGTTGTCGGTATTGCTGCTGTTCATGCGCATGCCGTTCACGTTGTACACGGCGTTTGCATTCTGAGGAGCCTCCTCAATAACCTTGATACCGGTTGTAGAGTTGTCAGAGTCGCTCACTTTGAGTTGCAGTGTATTTTCAGACGGAGTGGTTTCCTCCAACCAGCTGCGGTAGCTCTTTACGTTGTGTACCTTTGATGTGTGTACCATTTTGCCTTTGCTCAGCATGTACGACTTGGCAGGAACCTCCTGTCTGTACTCGTACGATCCGTAGTGAGTCATTCCGGTTGTAGACGAGCCCGTGTCCTCACACTTCATTTCTGTAGGCTGTCCTTTATAGTCTATGCCAGTTACGGTATATACTGGGCCGTCGATATGCTTCTCCTTATCGCTGCCAACGTTGTAGTTGCGGTTTACATAATCCGGCTGGCTTGTCGGATAGATGATGTACGGAATGTTTGCCTCGAGCATGTTTCCGTTAGCATCAGGTACTACCGGTGAGAAGTATATCCAGTTTTTGTCGTACTTATCGAACTTTGCCAGCTTGGTGTCCTTGCCGAATGCCGCCTTCACCTGGTCTGCAGTCATATCAACCGGCAGAATGAGCGAGTTCCACTTGTCAGTGGTGAATGTGCGGTGGAACACCATTGTTGCCTTGGTGAGGTTGCGCTCGTCGTCGAGCGTTTCGTCCTCATCGAGCACGAGGAACTCCTCAGGACAGTCGGTTGATGTGCCGTCCTCGTTAATGTCGCTACCCAGCGCCAGACCGTATACCTTTATATTGTCGGCGAGGTTCACGCCGCCTACTACCGTTAGACGTACCTGGTTGAACGACTTTGTAGGCTTGAGTGTAGCGTACTGCTTTCCCCCCGTACCGATTACATCTGCACCGAGCACCTTCCAGTCGGTCAGCTCCTCCTGATCCACGCCGTTAAGACAAGTGGTAAGCTTTATAGCCTTGATAACCTTTACGCCCAATCCCAGCTCTTTATCCTCGCTCACCATGATTATCTTCTGTCCCTTGTCTACAACCTTGCCCACGTTTACAGTTACGTAAGCGTCGTTTGCGCTGACGCCGAGTGGGAATGTCAGACCGGTTTCTATGCTGTTGTCAATCAGATTGCTTATTCCGTTCAAGCCGTTTCCGATGTTCAACACAGAGAATATATTAGTTTTATCACTATCCCAATTGATAGAAGCGTCTGTGCCGTCCATAGACACCAGTTCTGTGCCGTAGAGCGCATTGTTTGAGGCGTTGTCCATCTCGTCGTCGCAAACGTATGCATAGTAGATGTTCGGCTTAGCGAGTTTGGCGTCGATCACTCCGCTGTTGAAGAGCACTATTTCGTCGAAGTCGGTGCCAGCCGGCACGTCGATGCTCATACGCATCTTCTGTGTGTTCTCAGAACCGATGAGTCCTGCCGAGATAGCTCCCCAGTGGGTAGCTACGCCGCCCGCAACTTTCTTTCCGTCCTTGTAGAGCTGTATGTTGTACAGATTGAGAGCCTTCAGGTCAAGCACGGTAGAGTTGAACGTAACTACGAAGCCTGCCTGCATCTTGTGTGTCTTGTCGATGTTCTTGTTGAGTGCTGACTTGTCTACCGACTTGATGCCGATGATGCCCGTGTTCTCTACCAGCGATACGCCAGCCTTAACGCTTGCATAGTCGTTTAGCGACGAGTTGAGAACGTTGGAAGCGTTCTCTATGCCGCCGAATAACTGCAGCAGTGCGCCGCCGTTATTGCCGCTAGGCTCATACTTTGTCTCGCTTGCGTTGTTCGTGAGCAGCGTTACGCCGTGCTCAGCCGGGTCGTAGTAGGGTGCGTAGTGTATTGTTGTAGTCTCGGTGCAACCGTCTGCTGCTGTAGCCTTGAACGTATAGTCGCCCGGAACGTAGATGTTTGTCACCTTGCCGGTCTGTGTGTCAAGAGAGATGTTTGAGTCGGCAGGCTGACTTTCAAGACTCCATGTAACCGGCACGCTTGCGTTGTGAGTCAGCTGATACTCGTTCTCGCATCCGCATACGTCGCGGCTTGAGTTAGCCTCGATAGCGCAGTGGTGGGTAGCCAAATCGGGAGCCATGCGCACAAAGGCGTAGTTAACGTAGTCTTTACCCAATTTAAGGTCAAGCACGCCAGGGAACTGCAACTTGGCTGCAGAGAAGTCTTTAGGCGCTTTCAGTACCAACTCGCCGTTCTTGTCGGACTTGATGACATTGAGTCCGAGTACGGTAGCCGATATAGTGTATGTATCTATCTTCTTGTTGTTCTTGTCGTAGAGTGTGATGTCTGCTCCGTTGACTAAATTGAGGTCGAAAGCGGTTGTACTGTTAAACTTGAATCCCACTTCTGTTCCGGCAGGGAAGGCTTCCTTGCCGTCCGATGGTCTTGCCACAACGGTAACGGGCAGCGAGTTGCCAATCTTCAACACAGCACTTACGGTGAAATAGTTTGTAAGGTTTTCGTCGATGAGGTTGCCACGTGATGTTTCCAACCAACCGTCTTTTGCAGGGTCGTCTCCGTGTGCCTCCAGCGTGAAGGCTCCTCTGCCTTGCTCCTGCGCATACTTAGCGATACCGTTCTCTTTGTTGTTTGTGATGGTATACTGGCGAGCCTTGCCCACGAAAGCGTATTTAACGTTAAGCAATGCGCCTACGTTTGCCTCAACGCCCATGCGATAGAGCTGCACCTCGTCGAAATCTGCAGGAGCCTCTGCCACAAACGACTTTGTAACCATACTGCTGCCAGGAATGGTGAGCAGCGAGAGACCCAAACCTGTGATGTTCTGTCCGGTCTTAACGGCAACCACGTCGCTAACAGCCTCGCCGTCCTTGAAGAACTTGATGCCGTACAGCGTAGAAACGTCTACTTTGAGGATGTTGGCTTCAGAGCTGGTGCAGATTGTGAAGCCAGCCTCTGTGCCCTTTGCATAATAGTGCTTGTTGTCCTTGATGCTGACAACCGGCGATGCAGCGACTGTTGCGTCAACAAGACCCGGGAATGAAACATAGTCGTCGAGGTTGTTGTTGCACAAGTTCTGAGGATCTTTCAAACCTGAAAGAACCTTTACACCGTCGCCGACGCTGTTCACGGTGCAGCCCGGACCTACGAGGGCTCTACGATTTTTAAGATAATTAGTAGCTGAAGGGTCTGTATCCTGATATACAGTCTTTACTTTAGTACCCCTCCCATTCGAGTTTACAGCCACTGCAGGCGATGCCAACAATAGGGCAGCTGCAATGACACACATTTTTAATGTCAATGACTTTAGAAACTTCATGATTATGTTAGAATTACTAAAAATTGCATTTATTCTGAAAAATCTTTTTACTGAAAATCGTTATCCTAAAATCTTTTCATTTGGGTAATGAATCTTTTTCTGGGTGCGAAATTATCAAGCTTTTTCGAGCAACTGCGCGCTTGGTAGCCGTATGGTAGTCTTTAGGTAGATTTTTATAATGGTAAGAAGCGTATCTGTCGAACAATCAGCTGTTTATGCTGTTCGTAAAAAGACCAATAGTAGACATTAAATACAGTAGTACTAAAAAATTTTCTCTATATTCTTATTTAAAATAAGAAGAAATTACATAACTTTGTAGCAGTTAATTCCCCCAATACTGAAACAAACGCTATGAAACTATTATTTTTAGTGATAACTTTTTGCGCGCAAGCCTTTGGAGTAGTTTATTTTCCCCCCCCCATACTAAAACAAACTCTCTGTTTGCACGCCGACAACGATGAGCTGTACGAACGTTTGGATTCTGTAATAGCTCATCGTACGGATTATTATGTCCAGAAGGATAAGAAGATAGAGCAGATAAAACTTGGTTCTGCATACGTCACCGACAAGAAAGACAAGCTGCAGATATACGAGCGACTGGTGAACGAATACTCTCCGTACATCTACGACTCGGCTATGGTGTACACGCAGAAGGGTATCAACCTGGCAAGACAGACCAACGATTCTGATTGTTACAAGAAGTTTCAGATTATAAAGGCGCGTCTGCTCGTCTCACGCAGTTTCTACATAGAGGCGAAGGAGATACTCGACAATATTGAGGTGCCGCCAACCGACCGCCGACTCAACTACCTTTACAACTGTGCACAATGCGCGCTCTACTTCAATCTGAAACTCTCGACCCACGACACCGAGTACGGTCCGCGCTACGACCGGCTCTTCCATAAGTATATGGACAACGCTCTGCTGTACAGTCCGCAGAAAGACGCGCAGTATTACTATATGAAGGGTGTGCAGCTCGCCCATTCCAACGGCAGCGTCAAGGATATAGAGGCGTGCCTGAGCAAAGCCATGTCGCAGTTGAAGCCCGACAGTTGGCTGTACGGCAAGTCGGCATTCATTCTGGCGAAGGTCTACGGCAGACACCATCAGCCGGAGCTGCAGGAGCGCTACCTGCTGCTTGCTGCCATCAGCGACGTGATGTCGGCAACCAACGAGAACATGGCGTTGCAGGAGGTGGCTCTGAGGCTATACAAGCACGATGTGCGCAAAGCACAACGGTATACCAACGTCTCGCTGAACGATGCTAACGTGTTCAGCAGCCGACCACGACGCATAGATCTTTACTCCAACCTGCACACCATACTCTCTGCCTACAACCATGCGCTGGAAAACGCAGGCAAGTGGCACATCGTACTTATGTTATCCATTATAGTGCTGCTGTTGGTGATAGTTGTAGAGACGATGCGCATCAAACGTAAAAACAACTTGATGCAGCAGAACGAGAAAAACCTGACGGCTCAGACCGAACAGCTGAGCGCCATCAACTACAAGCAGAAGGAGACTAACGACGAACTCGTTAAATCTAATGATGCTCTTACGGAATCGATCAACGAGCTTGAGCAGACCAACGCCAAGCGCGAGTATATGGCGAAAGCCTACATCAGTTTGTGCTATCTGTATATAGAGAAGCTGGAGAATCAGCGCAAGATGGTGATACGCAAGATAAAAGCCAACCAGCAGAAGGAGTTGCTGAGCATTCTCTCCTCGTCGAAGCGCACCGCCGAGGAGAACCAGACCTTCTTCTCGCAGTTCGACAGCATCTTTCTCTCGCTCTATCCCACGTTCGTCACGGAGCTGAACACGCTGCTCACGCCCGAGGCGCAGGTAGAGCTGAAGGAGAACAACGAGCTGACATCCAGCCTGCGTGTGGCTGCGCTGATAAGGCTCGGCATCACCGAGAGTTCGATGATAGCCGGCATACTGTCCTACTCGCCGCAGACCATATACAACTATCGTTCGGCGCTGAAGAACGGCGCCATAGACAAGGACAGCTTTGAGGAAAATCTGCAGCGGTTGTGCGCAGTATGTTAACAATGTCGCACCCTCTGCGGCAGTGTAAACAGAACTATGTGTCACGGATATGTTTACACTACCTAAGCTTTTATCACCGTTACCCGAACGCAATCCGATCGGATTCCGTCCGCCGTCTGATTGGATTCCGTTCGCCGTCTGATTGGATTCCGTCCGGGTGACGATGACTTTTCGTGAGGTTTATGTAGAAAGGCTTTATTTAGGGGGTGCACTTGTCTCCGCTCGGCTTTGCCGCTTGCCAGAGCAAGAAGTGCACCGACCAAGCTACTGGTCTTATCTTTCCGCTATGCACTGCTTACTTTCAGTTTCCGTCGTAGCTGTTCTGTTTTTGCTCGGTTGGTGCAGTTTTAGCTCGGTTGGTGCAGTTTTAGCTTGCTTGGTGCAGTTTTATCTTGGTTGGTGCACTTGAGACAAGTGCACCCCCTAAGAAGTGCACCCCCTAAAGAAAGCTCCAATAAAGCTAAAGCTATACTCAGCTGCGCCCCGTCACTATCTTCTTTATCTCGAACAGTTTGTTGAGCGCTTCTACCGGCGTGAGGTTGTTGATGTCGAGACCGATAATCTCGTCGCGAATCTGGCAGAGCACGGGGTCGTCGAGCTGGAAGAGCGAGAGCTGCATGCCGTTGCTGCTCTGCTGACCGACAATCTTGTGAGACTCCACGCCCACGCTGGCGTTGTCGGCTTCGAGCTGCTTCAGTATGTGCTCGGCACGCTTCACGACCGAGCGCGGCATACCCGCTATTTCAGCCACATGAATACCGAACGAGTGCTCCGATCCGCCACGCATCAGCTTGCGCAGGAAGATAACCTTACCGTCAAGCTCCTTCACCGACACGTTGTAGTTCTTTATGCGCTTGAAGTTCTTCTCCATCTCGTTCAGCTCGTGATAGTGAGTGGCGAAGAGCGTGCGCGCCTGCGCCTTCGGGTTCTGGTGAAGATACTCCACGATAGCCCAGGCGATGGAGATGCCGTCGTAGGTAGACGTGCCGCGGCCCAACTCGTCGAAGAGCACGAGCGAACGCGGCGTCACGTTGTTCAGGATGTTAGACGCTTCGGTCATCTCGACCATGAAGGTCGACTCGCCGAGCGATATGTTGTCAGACGCTCCGACGCGGGTGAATATCTTGTCGACGACACCAACATGAGCCGAGTCGGCAGGCACGAAGCAGCCCATCTGCGCCATGAGCGTGATGAGCGCCGTCTGGCGCAGCAGCGCCGACTTACCAGCCATGTTCGGACCGGTGATTATCATTATCTGCTGCTGCTCGGTGTCGAGCTCGATGTCGTTGGGTACGTACTCCTCTCCAAGCGGCAGCTGCGTCTCGATGACGGGGTGGCGTCCGGCGCGTATCTCGAGCACGTTGTCGTCCTCAACCACCGGGCGCACGTAGCGGTGTTCCTCGGCAGTCTTTGCGAACGAGAGCAGACAGTCGAGACGCGCCACGATGTTGGCGTCGGCCTGAATCTGCGGTATGTACGCCTGCATATCGGTGACAAGCTCGGTGAAGAGACGGGTCTCGAGCACCAGAATCTGCTCGTCGGCACCCATAATCTTCTGCTCGTACTGCTTCAGTTCCTCGGTGATGTAGCGCTCGGCGTTAGCAAGCGTCTGCTTGCGTATCCACTCCTGCGGCACCTGGTCCTTATACGTGTTGCGCACCTCAAGATAGTAGCCGAACACGTTGTTGTAGCCCACCTTCAGCGACTGTATGCCGGTCTTCTGCGCCTCCTCTTCCTGAATCTTCAGCAGATAGTCGCGACCGCCGCGCGAGATGGAGCGCAGCTCGTCAAGCTCAGGCGAGAAGCCCGCAGCAATCACGCCGCCCTTAGCCACAAGCTGCGGCGGATCCTGCTGCAGTTCGCGGTCGATGCGCTCGTACAGCGCCTCGCAGAGGTTAATCTGGTCGCCGATGGAATGTATCTCGGCGTTGTCGTTGGTGAGGCACGCCGCCTTGATAGGCTTCAGCGCACCGAGAGCGTACTTCAGTTGCACCACCTCTCTGGGCGACACTCTGCCCACAGCCACCTTCGATATGATGCGCTCTATGTCGCCAATGCGGTGCAGATGCTCGTCTACAGTCTGTCGAAAGTCGGGTTTACGGAAGAACGTGTCCACCACGTCGAGGCGCTTGTTGATAGAAGCCACGTCGCGCAGCGGGAATATCGTCCAGCGGCGCAGCAGACGTCCGCCCATCGGCGTGCAGGTGCGGTCGATGACGGAGAGCAGCGACACGCCGTCGTCCTGCATCGACTGCAGCAGCTCCAGCGAGTGGATGGTGAAGCGGTCGAGGCGCACATAGCGGTCGGCGTCGATGCGAGCGAGCGACGTGATGTGGCCGATCTGCGTGTGCTGTGTCATCTCAAGATACTGCAGGATGGCTCCTGCCGCCGTCACACCCAGGTGCAGATGGTCTACGCCGAAGCCCTTCAGCGTTGTGGTGCCGAAGTGGGAGAGCAACTTCTGTCTTGAACTCTGCTCGGTAAGCATCCAGTCGTCGAGCTCGAACACGCACCACTTCGAGCCGAAGCGCTCCTCAAACTCGCGCTTCAGCTGTCGGTCGTAGAGCACCTCTTTAGGCTGAATGCTGCTCAGAAGTTTCTCAACGTAGTCGAACGTGCCCTCACCCGTGAGGAACTCGCCAGTAGAGATGTCGAGGAACGCCACGCCGCACGCCGTCTTAGCCATGCACACCGCCGCCAGGAAGTTGTTCTCCTTGTAGTTGAGCACGGTGTCGTCCATAGCCACGCCCGGCGTAACCAGCTCCGTTATGCCACGCTTCACGAGCGTCTTCGTGAGCTTCGGGTCTTCGAGCTGGTCGCATATCGCCACACGCTTGCCGGCACGTATCAGCTTGGGCAGATAAGTGTCGAGAGCGTGGTACGGAAAGCCTGCCATCTCGCACGCCGCAGCGCTCGGGTTCTTGCCGTTGGAGCGTCGTGTCAGCGTTATGCCGAGTATCTTCGACGCCTCTACAGCGTCGTCGGCGTATGTCTCGTAGAAGTCGCCGCAGCGGAACAGCAACAATGCGTCTGGGTGTTCTTTCTTAAACGTATAGAACTGTCGCATCATCGGCGTAAGTCCGTCGTCGTTCTTTTTCTGAGCCATGTGTTCTGAGTTTTTTTATTTGTTTATCTTATTGTTATTATTAAAGTTTTAGAACATGAGCGCGAAGTTCACGCCCGCCTCTTTGCCGCTATAGAACGGAGCGCCGAAAGCCACGGCTTTCTTCACGCCGCGCTTGTGCTCCTTGAAGAGCTTCGGATAGAGCCAGTAGGCGAACTTCGTGGAGAGCATGCCCACAGCCGCACCAGCCACTACGTCGTTCACCCAGTGGCGGTTGTTGTGGATGCGCAGATAAGCCACGCCAGCAGCGAGCGCATAGCCCGTATAGCCTATCCACGGCTTCGAAGCGCGATACTCCTGCCAGAGAAACTCGGCGCACATGAACGAGATGGCGCTGTGACCAGACGGGAAGGCGTCGTCGTCGGTGCCGTCGGGACGATGCTCCTTGAACGCCAGCTTAGCCGCCTTCGTGACGGCAACCATCGTAACAGCCGACATGCCGAGCATTATGGTGCGGTCGAGAAAGCTGTGCTGCGCCTTCACGCCGCAGACATCCAAGGCGTAGACCGCCGCTGCGGGCGCAAACCGCAGATAGTCGTCTACGCTCACCTTCTTGCTTTTCTCGTCAGAGAGCTTCTCCTGCGACCACTTGCGAAACTGCTTGCCCCACGCTGTCTTCACGCAGAGGGCGCCGCCAACGGCAGCCACGCCGGGCACAATCCATTCGGCAGGGCGCACACGGTGGGTAGGGTCGTTGTATTCGGTAACGGTGACATACTCGCGGCGCGGCATTATCTCAGCCGTTGTGGGGGCTGTGCCCACGCTGAACATAGTGTCGGCGTCGCAACCCGATGCCACAGCCTCTGTGTCGGGCGGCAGAATAGCGGCAGAATCGCATTCTATAACCACGTCTTGCGCCTGCGCAGCAGACGGAGTGAGCATAGCGAAGCAGACCAATAAGAGGTAGAAAAATCTCGAAAGAGTTGTGTTGTGTATCATAAGAGATTAAAATTTACACATTAATTTATATGCCTATAAGATGCAAAGGTACTGAAAAATAGCTTAAAAGTGAGTCATAATTTTATTTATTTGGATTTTTCTATGTACTTTTGTCGTATATGAAACAGAGAATATCACTACTTATTATATTCATCTTCTGCCATCTTGCGCTGATGGCGCAGGCAGGTTTGGATGTTTCCGGCGAGACCGACGGCGGCGACGGCACCGATCTGCCTGCCTTCGTGCCGCTCGTGAAGGTGGGCAAGGCTCTGTACGAGGGCGACAGCATACAGTATGTAGAGCTGAATCCGCTCGCGGTGTATCCGCAACTGGTTTTCAAGAACGACAAGCAGCGCCAGGCTTACAACCGCCTTGTGGCTAACGTGAAGAAGGTGCTGCCGATAGCGAAGGAGGTGAACCACATCATCATCGAGACGTACGACTTCCTGCAGACGCTGCCCAACAAGAAGGCGAAGGACGAGCATCTGAAGCGCGTGGAACGAGGCATCAGAGCCGAGTACACGCCGCGAATGAAGAAACTCACTTACTCGCAGGGCAAACTGCTCATAAAACTCGTGTATAGAGAGTGCGACTCGTCGTCGTATCAGCTGGTGCAGGCGTTCCTCGGTCCGATACGTGCGGGATTCTACCAGGCGTTCGCGGCGCTCTTCGGCGCTTCGCTCATGAAGAAGTACGACCCGAACGGCGTAGACCGATACACGGAGCGAATAGTAAGACAAGTGGAAGCAGGACAAATCTGAGTAATTATTAATTTTTAATTTTTAATTATTAATTGGTGGGGAGTTTTGAATGTTGAATTACAAATCTCACCTCCTCACCATCTCACCTCCTCACCATCTCACCACCTCACCACACACACCATTAACAACATTATAATTTATGAAGAAGAACAAAGGATTGATCATCACCATCGTGGTGATAGTGTTAGTAGCTCTTTGGGGCATATTATCGTATAACGGACTTGTCGAAATGGACGAGAAAGTAAGCAACCAGTGGGCTAACGTAGAGACGCAGTATCAGCGTCGCAGCGACCTTATCCCTAACCTTGTGAACACCGTGAAGGGATACGCTAAGCACGAGAGTCAGACTCTTGAGGCGGTTATGGCGGCACGCTCGCAGGCTACGCAGGTGAAGATAGACCCGTCTAACTGCACTCCGCAGCAGCTCGCGGCTTATCAAAAGGCGCAGGGCGACGTGACAACGGCGCTTGGCAAACTGCTCGCCATCACGGAGAACTATCCCGACCTGAAGGCAACTGATAATTTTAAAATGTTACAGGAACAGCTCGAAGGCACGGAGAACCGCATCAACGTGGCTCGTAAGGACTTCAACGACTCTGCAAAGAAGTATAACACATCGCTCCGCCGCTTCCCGCGCAACATTATCGCTTCGATGTTCGGCTTCGAGAAGCGCAACTACTTCGAGGCTGAGGCTGGTGCAGAGAAGGCTCCGAAGGTGGAGTTTTAGGTTTTAATAGTTGACGAGTTGACAAGGAGATTACATCTTTTTAAGTTGACGAGTTGACAAGTCAACATGTAAACGGGTTAATAATAATATGAAAATAACACGAGTCATAAGCCTACTGATTCTCTCTCTCGTCGCAACGCTGACGTTTGCGGCGGGCGAGGCGAAGCAATACACGCTGCAGGACGTGCCCAACGTGCGTCTTAGCGACGTGCGCCAGTATGTTTCCGACCCGTCGCACATTCTCTCCGCCCCGGCACGCGACTCTATCAATGCCGTGCTCGGACGGCTCGAAGCCAGCACGGGCATAGAGACGGCTGTGGTGATGCTGCCCAGCATTGGCGAGGCTGACATCTTCAACTTCGGTCACGAGCTGTTCCGCCAGTGGGGCATAGGCAAGAAGAAGAGCGACAACGGACTGCTCATCCTCTTCGTCGCCGATCAGCGTAAGGTGCGCTTCACCGTGGGCTACGGCTTGGAGGGCACCATGACCGACGCCATGTCGAAGCGCATACAGATGCAGCGCATGGTGCCGCGCTTCAAGGCAGGCGACTGGGACGGCGGCATGGTTGACGGCGTGAGGGCTGCGGCGAAGGTGCTCGACGGCACGATGAAGCCCGAACCTGCTGACGACGACGACGGCATGCTTGGGGCGCTTATCGCGGTGGCGGTGATGGTGGGCTTGGCAATCTTCTTCATCGCACTGCTCGGCGAGAAGCAGCGCTGCCCGAAGTGCCGCCACAAGGGCGTGAAGTGCGTGGCTCGCCAGACGCTCCGACTCACTAACGGACGCCGCGTGCGCCGCTCTACATTCATCTGCCCCCACTGCGGACATACCTTCACTCGCGACGAGAACATCGACGACTCGGGCAACGCCGCCGCCTTCATAACCGGCGCAATGCTCGGCGGCATGGGACGACGCGGCGGTGGCTACGGCGGAGGCAGCTTCGGCGGGAACTTCGGTGGCGGTTCGACGGGAGGCGGCGGCGCAACGTCGGGATGGTAATGAGTTTTGAATTTTGAGTTTTGAATTTTGAATTGTGCGCTTCGCGCATTTTGAATTTATGAGTTAGGAATTGTGAGTTGTGAATTCAAAACTCATAATTGAATAATTCCTAATCGGCGCAGCCGACAATTCAAAACTCAAAATTCAAAACTCAAAATTGCCGCAGGCAACAACTCAAAACTCAAAACTCAAAATTCAAAACTCAAAATTCAAAACTCCTATATGAAAATAACAATCATCAACGGACCGAACCTCAACATGCTTGGCACACGCGAGCCGAGCATCTACGGCAACACCTCTTTCGAACAGTATCTCAACCAGCTCTGCCGTCAGTATCCAGATGTGGATATCGACTACTATCAGAGCAACATCGAGGGCGTGCTCATCGACAAGCTGCAGGAAGCAGGCTTCGAGTCGGATGGCATCATCCTCAACGCCGGCGCATACACCCACACCTCAGTGGCGCTGCTCGACTGCATCCGCTCCATAAGCGCACCGGTCATCGAGGTGCACATCAGCAACGTGCATAAGCGCGAGGAGTTCCGCCACAAGTCGATGATGGCAGCGGCGTGCCTCGGCGTGATAAGCGGCTTCGGCATGAACTCGTACCGACTGGCTCTCGAAGCGCTGCTCGACTGGACCGCAGAGCGCGACCCGATGAAGGAAGAGTAGGAGGCTACAGTTAATTATTTAGTTCTGACACACAACATAGCAGACAACGAAAAAAATGACAGAAGAACTCGACAAATACGTACGCGAACACACCTCTACCGAGGGCGACTATCTCTATCGCCTCTATCGTGCCACAAACATACACACCATACACGGACGCATGGCGTCGGGACACCTTCAGGGCCGACTGCTGAAGATGCTCGTCGAGATGGTGCAGCCGCAGAACGTGCTCGAAGTGGGTACGTTCTCGGGCTACAGCGCTCTCTGCCTCGCCGAGGGTCTGCCCGAAGGTGCACATCTCTACACGTTCGAGATAAACGATGAAATGGAAGACTTCACCCGCCCGTGGATAGAAGGCTCGCCCTACGCCGACAAGATAAGCTTCATCATCGGCGACGCCAACGAGAAGGCACCCGAGCTGGGCGTGACGTTCGACATGGCGTTCGTCGACGGCGACAAGCGCACGTATGTGGAGACATACGAGATGGTGCTCGCGCTGCTGCGACCTGGCGGATTCATACTCGCCGACAACACGCTCTGGGACGGACACGTCACCGACCCTGCCTACGACCACGACCAGCAGACGCTTGGCATACGCCGCTTCAACGACTATGTGGCTGCCGACCAACGCGTGGAGCAACTCATACTGCCAATGCGCGACGGACTGACGCTGATTCGCAAGAAATAGCGCACCCGCTTATCTGATATTTGCGTGTTTTAAAAGTAAAAAAGTAAAAAGCTAATGCCGTAGCCTCCTACTATTTGCATCGTTATCTATTAAAAACCTTGTGATTAATATTTATTAACGCAGTTTGTTAATCTTAAACCCAATAATACCACTACTTTTGTAAGCAGAGAGTAATAATTTATTAACAAAAAGTAAGTTGCGTATGGAATTATTTACACGACAAGCAGCAGTTGCATTGTTCTTCGGATTGTTTGCAACATCCACACAAGCAAAGGAGTTCTCCTATCTTGAAACCTTCGACGACGACGCCACGTTCAGCGCAGGCGCTACATTGCCCGATGGATGGCTCGGCGACGCCTCAGCCGTTCCGGTACAGCGCTACGAGGGATCGTATCTCGGATCGGGCAACCACTCCGGTTCGTTCGTGCTCGGCACGATGGCATCATCGAGCATGGGACGCGACAGCTGGGTATACACCCGCAAGCTGACGCTGAAGGCAGGCGTAGCATACACCGTGAGCTACTGGCTCCACATGCCAGGCGGCGTGGCTCCTGCTGCCTACAACAATAACGTGGCGCTCTACGTGGGCACCGACCAGACACGCGAGGCTGCAACAACGCTCGTAGGCGAGACCGGCAAGACCGTTCTCAGCGAGTGGACACAGCAGACATACACCTTCACCCCCGAAGCCGACGGCGAATATGCTTTCGCGATAAACATAACCAGTCAGCTCTACAACTCGGGCTACGTAGCACTCGACGACTTTGAGGTTACGGGCGATGAGCCGGGCGGCAGCACCGTTGACCCAGGCGACCCCGACAAGGTGGTTTGCGAACTGCCCTACTCGCAGTCGTTCGACAACGAGAATAAGGACTACGACGGCACCACATACGTGCCGAAGGGATGGCTCGCAACGGGTACGTCTACGTTCATCACAGCCAACACCGACGACCTCAAGGCTGCCGACGGCAACTATTATCTCATAGCACCCGAGAGCCGCGTGCAGCGCGACGACCGCATCTATACGCCTTACTTCCACATGCAGGCAGGCGTAGAGTACACAGCGTCGTTCTACCTCTACATGCCGGGCAACCTCGACTACGGACACGCCAGCGACTTCAGTTTCACCGTAGGCGACGAGCAGGACTCCGAGTTCCATACACCGCTGCTTACGCTCCAGCGCTACACCAACGAGGCTTGGACAAAGCATACCGTGAAGTATACGCCTGAGGAAGACGGCGACTACTGCTTCTCGTTCGCACTCGGCGGCGAGGACACATACGCAGGCGAAGCGTGCATCGACCTCTTCACCGTTACATCGCCTGAGGCTAAGGCTAAGCCGAGAGCCGTGTTCTCGTTCAACGGTTATTTCGACCTTATGAACAGCAAGCTCATCACCTTCGAAGGCTCTAAGGTGCAGATGGTGAACCAGAGCACAGACGCCGACACTTATCTCTGGGAGGTGCCGGGCGCGCAGCCCGAGACTTCTACCGAGCCTAACCCGACATTCATGTTCCCACAGGACGGCGACTACAATGTGAAGCTCACCGTAACCAACGAGCGCGGCGAAAGCTCTACATCCGAGAAGGTGAGCGTAGAGCTTGTAAGAGGCGAGAAAGCACAGCTGCCGATAGGTGTTTCTAACCCCAACGAAGACCAGCTCTGGACACGCAGCAAGGTGCCCTCGTTCGCTACAGCATCGTGCGACTGGGTGACGGGCGCTAACCATTACTACAAGCACTTCGCCGAGCGCTTCGATCTTCCGGCAGGAAACGAGTACGCCGTGACGAGCGTCACGCTCTATCTCTGCTACTACAACCTGGCAAGCCGCTGCTACAACGAGCAGGCTAACGAGCCCGTTAGCATCGTGCTCTACGGCGAGAAGGACGGCAAGCCCGACACTTCGAAGGAGTTCGGACGTTACACCTCTACAATGAAGGGACTCTTCGGCACACTCGGACTCTCTGAGGCTGAGATGCGCGGCATACAGTTCGACAAGCCTATCGTTGCCGACGGACCGTTCTACGTTGCCTTCGAATTCTCTGACGGACTCTGGTTCGACGAGCCTGATGCTAACCTCTCACGCACAGAAGTTGGCTTCGGCGGATTCACTCACCGCAGCAAGGTTACAACGCTCTACGTTCAGCCTACAGCCGTTCCCGAGACATCTACCTTCGTTCCCGATGGTTCTTACTGTCCGGTTGACGCTCTCGATGCCGAGTACAAGGGCGTAGGTCTCAACCTCGTGGCTTGGGCAAACGTGAAGGGCTCTGAGACATCCGTAGCTCTCACCTCAGACGGTTCCGTAGCCTTCGACGCTCGTCTCGATGGCGACCTTCTCACCGTTAGCGGCACACACGCCGGCGAGACTGTTCTCGTAAGCGATGTCGCAGGCAAGACCGTAGCCGCAGCGAAGGCTTCTGCTGAAAGCACAGCGCTAAGTCTGAGCAACGTTCCTGCCGGCCTCTACATCGTGAAGACCGACCTCGGAGCAAGAAAGTTCGTGAAGAAATAAAACTCTGACTATCACCCGTTTCATTGCTGACAATATACAGCAAAGCAATGATTAAATACAGTTTTAAACAAGGTTGTTTTAAACAACCTTGTTTAAAACGAATAAATTGTGTAAATTTGCATTATCTAACCGTTAATGCAAATTTTTTTATGGCAAATAAATTCGAATCTCCCTTTGTCTTTGGCGTACGTGTAGAAGGCGACACTTTCACCGATCGCCGTATAGAGACCGACCGTCTTAAAGCCAATTTCACTTACGGAGTGAACACCATACTTATTTCTCCGCGTCGTATGGGTAAGACTTCGCTTGTCGACCGCGTGTGCTCGCTTGTTGGTAGCGATGATATTCGTATTGCGCGTATAGATGCTTTTGGTACACGTTCGGAAGCCGACTTCATAAATGCGTTTGCCACAGCTGTTGTACGTGCTACTTCCTCCAAATGGGAGGAATGGATGGAGAACGCCAAGGTGTTTCTTAGCCGTTTTGTTCCTAAGATTAGTTTCGGCATGGATCCTTACAATGATTTCTCTGTATCGCTTGAGTACAATGCCAGCAACAACACAACCGAGGAGGTGTTGCGTCTGCCGGAGCTGATAGCACAGGAGAAGGGTTATAGAATAGTGGTGTGCATAGACGAGTTCCAGCAAATAGGAGAATACCCCGATTCGCTGACATTCCAGAAAAAGTTGCGTGGCGTATGGCAGTTGCAGTCGCATGTAAGCTATTGCTTGTATGGCAGCAAGAAACACATGATGGAGCGAATGTTCCAAAACAGCAGTTATCCTTTCTATCGCTTTGGCGACTTGTTCTATCTGGGCAAGATAAGCGAGGCCGATTGGACAGAGTTTATATGCCAGCGTTTTGAGGTTACTGGCAAGCATATCCCAGAGCAACTGGCGCAGTCGATATGCCGTGTCACAGACCGCTACTCTTCTTATGTGCAACAGCTCGCATGGCTTGTGTGGCTTCATACTGATGATACAGCGACTGAGACCGACCTGCAGAATGCTATAGACCGACTTCTTGATGCTTGTGAGCCGCTCTTTATACAACAGACAGAAGATATGTCTTCATATCAAATGAATTTCCTTCATGCCATTGCCAATGGCGTTAACACGGGATTCACGCAATCTGCTGTTCTAAAGAAATACCAACTCGGAACTGCTGCCAACATCACCCGACTGAAGAAGTCGCTTACTGAAAAGGATATTATTACAACTGTTGCTCCAAAAACTCTGGCAATAAGCGATCCTATACTACAAATGTGGTTAAAGCGGAGGGTGTGGAGAGAACAATAACGCACAAAAAAAGGCATGGCTCAATAAAAGCCATGCCTTTTTTGTGTATTATTCCGCTGTTCTTTGTGTATTATTCCGCTCTTTTTTGCGTGTTATTCCACCATTACCTTCACGCTATGCACGCCGTCCGCCATATCAAGCGACACAACGTATAGTCCGTTGGGCAGAGAAATGCGCTCTGTCGCGCCGTTTGCGGTAGAGTGGTAAACTGTAGCTCCCGTAGCGTTGCAGACGCGTACAGCGCCTCTATAGCCCTCTACGACGATGTTTCCGTGCTCAGACCTAATGGTTGCTTCGCTGCAGCCGGTGTTTTCTATGCCGGTAACGCCGGTTACGGTCACGAGTTTCGATATTCCGGTAGAGAGATTGCCGCCGTTATAGTAGCTCGACACCTTATAAACGTGCGTTCCGTTGGCTACATCCGTGAAAGTCTTCTCGTGCTTTGTGGTGTAAGCCGCCGCCTTTCCGTCGCACTCCACGAAGAAGCAAGTAGGGTAGAAGAGGTCTGTCGATGCGTTGAACTCGAACGACGGCGCCTCTGCGTAGTCTACGCCGCTGTCAGCAGCCGGCATGCTTAGTGTGGCTCCGACATAGAAGTTGCCTGCGGCGTCAGCCGACTCCACGAAGCGTCCGTCGCGCATGAGCAGGTTGCCGAGCGCCGGCGTAGCCTCTCTGGTCTTGTCGCACGCCACGCTTACCACGCCCTGAGTGCCTACGCACTTCACAGCAGTCCAGTAAGTCTTGTCTGCCTTTATCGTTACGGGCGTTGTTAGCTTGAGGTCGCGGCGCTGTCCCGCGGCAAACTCCTTAATGCTTCTTTCCGAAACAAGCGTCATGTTGCTTCCGTCGGCATCGCCCTCGTATATTCTGAACGAAGCCGTGAGCTCCGACGGACCCTGCGACGGGAAGAACGCCATGCGCGTAATCTTTGCACCTACATAAGTGCTGAGGTCGCGCGGCGTGTAGCAGTTGGCAAACTCCACGGTCTCGCCGTAGCAGTCGGTAGTGACGATGTTTCCACTGAATATGTCGGCGCGCGAGAGTGCTGCCTCCGTGCTCCAAGAGAGTTGCACCGTGTTGCCGTCAACAGACGCCTGCACCGACTCCACTTTGTTCGACGGCACCATTATAGTAGCCGAAACCGGGTGAGAAAGTCGTGAGTCCTTATATGCTACATCCACCTGATAAGTCATCTCCGTGCCACCAAGCGGCGTGCTGTCCGTGTACGTCATTGCGGTTGTCTCGGCAATCTTCTTGTTGTTTCTGTAGATGTTGAAGTGATCTACGCTCGCTGCGTCCACACCTTCCAGCTTCCATGTCAGAACCACATTGCCGCTGTTCGCTACAGCTTGCAGTTGCTGCGGTTTCACCGGCTCTGCGAGGTGTGTAAAGCTGAACCCGATCTTTCCGTCGCGTTCGTTGATTTTGCTGAGCTGGCGATAAGACGACCTGCCGTCGGACGATTTCGCTGAAGGCAGCGTGTTGTCGCCGAAAGCCGTGTGTCCGTATTCGCCAGGGAACGGGCAGGCACCGCTGTTAACGTCGCCGTAAGACGACGCATTCTCGTCAGGATCTACTCCAGCGTCGGAACATACCGTGTAAAGACCCTGCGGATATGTCGCATTGATAGTGTTTGCGATGAGTTTGTCCTTAACGATATTCTCTCTGACGTGATAAACAATGAGTCCGTGTCCTGGCAGACTGCCGTCGAAGGTGCCCGTATTCTGGCGGTTCTCCATGAAGTAATACTCGCCCGGCGTGCCCGTCTCCATGCGGTAGGCTGCGGGCTGCACGTCTGCGGCAGGCATGTCAGCCACAACGGTGTCGTTGTTGAGCGTCACGGGGTTGGTCCATCCCCACACATACTTCTGCCATCCGTTGATGCCCGTAGGGCGCGAACCATATTCGCCGCTCCAAGCGCCGCTTCCGAGCAAGTCCCAAACGCCCGTTCCGCAGAACTCTCCGCCGGACGATGCGTAGTCGGTATCGTAGAAGTCGGGCGCGCCGAGAGCATGTCCGAACTCATGGCATATAACACCTATCGTACTGATGTTCTTGGCGAGGCATTCAGGCTCTATGGTGTAGCGTCGTACGGATACGCCGTTGAACGTCTGTCCGTAGATGATGGCGCTGTGCGACCAGATGTCGTTGGCGTCGGCAGAAGCCTCCTGCCCCGTGCCCTGGTGAATCACGGCAAGTCCGTCGAGAATACCGTCGCCGTCGTTGTCGAAGTCTCTCAGATCGAGCGTGTCGGTGACGAGTTTCAGAGCGTCATATATCATGTATGGCGCACCGTCAGGTCCGTATGTACCCTTAGGCTTCGGCAGATTAATCCAGTCGGTGACGGTAACATCGATGTCGAGCTTGCCATACGACTGCTGCAGATAGTAGTCGCGGAAACTTCCGATGCCTTTATATCCGTTCTGGTTCATCATCTTGTCGAAGTCTTCTCTGGTGAAAGTTGGCTTCGTGTCGTTGTAGTTTACGAGCAGCAGAAGAAGTTTGTGCTTTCCGGTGGCAGGAAAAGTGCCGTCGACAAGCATCTCGCTGCGACTGTTATGTCTCGAAGGCGCTTTCTTCATCTGTTCGGCAGAGAAGCGCAGGTTTTTCTTTATGCCATGCTTCAGCGCAAGCGCCGAACTGTTGTCGTATACCAGGTCGGAAGCTACGAGATTGCCCTTCTTGTCCTGACGTGCGAACGACCAATAGCCCTCCGTGTTTCGCAGCAGCGTGTAGCCGTCCGTTGTTTGTGCCCAATGCAAGTGCTCGTCTCCTTTGAGGCAGATTGTTACCGACTTGCCGTTCGGCTGCATTACGCTAATCGGTTTAGGGTATGCAGGCATTGCAGCCGCCTTGCTGACTGGCGACAGCAAGGCGGCTATTGAGAATGCTAATGATAAAATGTTTCTGTATTTTAGCATGATACGTGTATGTGTTTGTTAGTGTTCGGTTACTTCACAACCACCTTCGTGCGGTTGTCGCCCGCAACCACCATGTAGACGCCCTTAGGCAGCGGCATGTGCAGTTCGGTGCCGGTATAGTCGGCCATGAGGCGTCCAGCGAGGTTGTAAACTCTCACGTTGGCTGCATTTGCCAAGCGCACTTCGAGCACACCATCGCCGCCCTTAACCGTTACATCGCCGTCAGAAGCAAGGCTGTGCACAGCAGTTGCGCCCTTCTCCGTTACCTTGATATCCTTCACTCTGAGATACTCGCGGAATCTCTCCGAGCAAGCGTAGAATGCGAAGTAGTAAACTCCGTCCTCAGGCACGGTGAAGTCTACCGAATAGCTCTGCGGAGCGTCCTCCTCGGTGTCGGCAGAAAGCTCGTTGAGGCTGAGCAATACATCCTCCTGCGCCACCGGCGTCTTGTCAGCGCCGAAGGTTACGGCAAGCGACTCCTTGTATGTCTTCGAAGAAGAGAAGGCGCTGAAGCTGAGCGTGTACGACTTGCCCTTCTTATAGTTGATAGGAGGCGAGATGAGCCAGTCGTCGGCGCTGTTCTCCTGACTGTACGAATACACAGCCAGTCGGTTGTCGATGTCGTAAGCCCATGTATAGTTGTCCTGATTCTCGTCGAGAATCGTGAAGTAGTTGTACATATCGGCAGCCGTCTTGAACGTTCCGTCGTAAGGCACGTCGAGCGGTGTGCCTATCACGATGTTGTTCGACATAGCCGTTTCGCCCTTGGTCTTTCCAGCCCACGCCGTCACCTTATATACATAGCGAGTCATATCGCCGGGGTGGTCTTCTTCGAAGCTGCACTCCTTCTGCTTTTCAGACACGGTGATTTCTCCCGGATAGCGCACCACGGTATACGTTAGCGAAGCCTTGTCGATGACGTGTCCGTCGACGCCGATGGTAGGCGCATCCCAAGTGAGTGTGGTGTGCAGACCCTCGGCTGTGAGCTTCACGTTAGACGGAGCCTTCGGTGTGTCGTAGCCTGCGAAGATAGGGCGCAGGACGGTAGGGCCGTCGCCCGCAGCGTTGCTCACGTAGATGTTCAGATCCTGCCAACCCGTGCGCATATTCTCCATGCGTTTGCTGAACTTCTCTCCCGGTTCGAGCTCCTCCTCAACGAACGGAATGCTGCCCTTCAGGATAACCAGCTTCTGCTTTCCGGTGAGCGGAGTGCCGTCGTAAGCGGTTTTCGGCATTGTCATGCTTATAGTGCCCGAGTTAGCGCCCGGCGAGTCGGTAGTCCAATCGAAGTCTTCGACGATTGCCGGCGCCTTCAAGGCCGGCTCGACGAAGAAAGCGCCCGGACCCTGCAGCTCGTCTTCGATGTAAGCTACGAGACTGGCTTCGGCTGTTGTGGTGTTCACCTCGAACATAGCCACGTACGACTTGTAGAGATACATGCTCGAGCTTTGGAACATCCAGTAGAGCTTGCCCGTCGAATTGTTGAAGAACATAGCCTGGTCGTACGTAGAGTTGATGAACGAGTCGCCAGGCAGCAGGTTCGTAGCGTTGATGCCGCGAATCATTGCCACCTTGCCGTCGCTCTTTCGTATGCGACCCAGATAGACATCATTGGTCTGCTTGTTGAGATAAGTGCAGAAGAGCTCGCCCTTCGGACTGCACGCCATAGCAAAGAACTTGTAGTTGCGGTCCTGCATGTCGCCGAGTCGTGTCATCTCGCCCGTTTCGGGGTTGACGCGCACCACGTAGGTCTCGGTATAAGTCTCGTCGAAGCCGTAGATGCAGTCGGCTGTGGGGTCGTATGCGAGCGAAGTGGTTGTGCATTCGCAGTTGTCCTTCAGCGTATGTTCAGAGAGCAGCTTGTATGTCTTAGCGTCATAGATGCGCCACATGGGCTTCTCGTACTGGCTTCTGCTGCTGAACTCGTTGGCGTATATCTTTCCGTCGTGATAGACGCAGCCGCCCAAAGCGTCGATGCTGAGCAGCGGAGCCGTCTTGTCGGGCACGAAACGGTTGTCGTATCCGAACTCATAGAGGCCCGGAGTCATGTATGTGTCGATGTCTACCTTGCCCCATGTTACCGAACTTACGAGTTCGACGCCTTCCATGCTGATGCGTTTGAAGTAGTCGTCCGCATAAGCTGTTGCCGACATGCCTAATGCTATCACAACGGCGAGCGCTTTCTTTGCGCCCGCCATGAAGTTGAAGTGTCCTTTCATATACTCAAAATAGTGTATGTGTGTGGTTTGATATGATGATACGTACGCGCTTACCTGCTATTTCAGCACCTTCAGGGTAGAAGTCTTGCCGTCTGCGCCTACGGTCTTTACTACGTACATGCCGCCAGCAAGACCCTCTACAGCCTCTGCAACAGAAGCAGCAGCCTTGTTGTAAACCAGACGACCCGAAGCGTCGTAAACGCTGACGCGGCTGAAGCCTGCAGCAGCGCCGTTCTCTACCTGCTCCAAGCCGGTAGTAGCGCTCACGTGGTAGATGCGGAGGTTGTGCATGCTCACGTAGTAGTTAGAGTTGGTTACGTGGAAGCCGATGTTGTAGTTGCCGTCCTCGCTGAGAGTGAACTGGTCGGTCTGATACTCTGCGAATCCGTTCTGCTCCAGTCCGTAGTATTCTGCCACGGTCTTGGTCTGAGCGGTCTTGGTCTGTCCGTTGCCGATGGTTACGAAGAGGTTGTTGCCGTAAGTCATGCTGGTCTTCAGCTCGTACTTCAGCACGTAGCGCTCGTTAGCCTTAAGCTCTACAGCCGGCGAGATAAGCCATTCGTCAGCCACCTTGGTGCCCTTGCGGTAGTCGTAGGTGAAGATATCAGAGTAGTCGTACTTCCATGCCTGGCAGTTGCCCTCGATAACCCAGTCGGCAGCCTTCTGACGGTCTACGTCGAACTTCTTCACGAGCGTTACATCGCCCTGCAAGTCGTCGAGATTGACGGTTGTAGACACCGCTTCCGAAGCGTTTCCGTCCATATATGCCTCAGCCTTGTATGTAACGTGTCCGCCGAACTGCGAAGGAGTATATACATAGCTGCCCTTCTCGCCAGCCTTCTGGTTGTCTACCGTAGCCACGAGATTGTCGCCGTCGTAGAGGCGCACGCTGAACGGCTTGTTGAGAGCCACTCCCTCGGTGTCGAGCACGGGGTTGGTCCAAGAGAATGTCACGTTCTTGTTCTGGAACGACGGCTTAGCCTCGAAGTTCTCCACGGCGCACGGCTTAGCCTTGTCGGCAGCCTTCACTTCGATGCTCACGAGAGATAACTGTCCGTTGTCGGCAGACGGCGTAGTGATATGGAATCCGAAGAAGGCGTCGCCGCTCTTTTCTGCCACGATGCGCATGGTAGTCGATACGTTCTCGGCATTGGCGCTCACGGTCTGCTCGCCCAGCACGGTAGTCATCGACGTAGCCTTTGCTGCCTCGCCCATAGCCACGGTAAGGTTGTCGTCGTCGAAAGCGCCCTGGCGTTTCACGGTGTAGGTGAGGAAGTAGTTCTGACCCTCAGCCAAGCCCACAGCCGGCGAGAAGAGCCAGTCGTCAGCCGGACTCTTTGCCGCCGGCTTGCCGCTGTCGTATGTGATTCCGCTGATGCCTTCGCTCACGCCCCACGTCACTCCGTCGGCGTTAGCGTCAGCGGCAGTCCATTTGTCCATAGCGTCAGCCGCGCTGAAGTCGTCGCTGAACACGGTTGTGCCGGTCTCCACCACCTCGTTCTTCGTCTCGTCGATGCCGAACGCTGTGATTATTACGGCGCTGTTGGTCACCTCTGCGGTTGTAGTGTTGTGGAATGCGAAGCGGTATTCGCCGCTCTCCGCCGGCTCGAATGTAGCCTCGTTCACGTTATAGCCAAGCTGTTTGAGCTCGAGAATCTGCACGGGCGAGAAGTTCTCCTTCTCCAGGCTTTCGCCCTTGCCCACGCTGAGTGTCATGTGGTAGTTGTCAGACGGATTGCCGAAGAGCTGCACGTTTGTAGCCACCTTATACTTGCAGCCCTTAGTGAGCTGCACGGCAGGCGATACGTAAGCGTCGTCGGCGTCCGACTGTGTTGACGCCATGCCCACACCCGCTTCAGAGAAGAACTGCCATGTTTCGCCGTCGTCGTTATAGTTGCACGCTGTCCATCCGTCGCAAGAAGCCGTGAGGTCGACAACGTACGGGAAAGAATTTACAACAAGAGGTTTGTCGGGTTCAGACGCACCCTTTTCTGTAACAGAGAAAGTGAAAAGGTTGCAGTCGTATGGAGCGTAGTTTTCCGTAGTAGTAGCGTTAAGGGCGAAGTGGTAGTCGCCGCTTGCGTCCACCTTCACCTCAGTGGTGATGGCAGCACTCGGGTCGTATGTGGTAGGAATCGGCGTGAGTTCGCCTAAGGAAGTGTAAGTAGTAACATCGTCGGCAGATGTGCCGATGTTCAGCGTCAGCGTAATCTCGCTGTTGCACGCCGCAAAGGTCGTCACCTCGTAGGTCTTGCCCGCTTCGAGCTGTAGCGAAGGCGATACGTACCAGGCGTTGGTGTTCGGCGTGAACGTACTGCTCAGTCCGACGCAGTCGTAATATTTGCCTCCGTCGTAGAAGCCGTGTGCTTTGGTCTTTGCCTCCCAGGTCTTTCCGCCGGTGGTGAGCTGGTTGATACTTGTCCAACCTTCCTGACTCTGACTGAAGTCTACTGTGTAGGGCACAGCTTGCTGGGCTTGTGTGTTCATGGTAGGAGCCGTGACAGCACAAACTACTGCTGCGCAGGCATAAAGTAAAGTTCTCTCCATATATTTATGTTTAGGATTAAAAATCATAAAACGTCTACATGTAGGTTAATGTTCGGACATGTAGATAGGTAACATTACGTAGGCAAAGGTATTGAATTTAAATTAAGAAAACGATATTTTGCAGACAAAAATTATTATTAAAACGTATAATGCTGTCAAAATAACGATTTTGACAGCATTATACTTGTAAATTGACATTCTTTTTAAGGAAGCACAACCTTCTTCACCGTTCCGTCCGAGTAGCGCACGATGTTCATGCCCTTCTGCGGCGTAGTGATGCGCAGTCCGTCCAAGGTGTAGCGCGCCACCTCTTGGCGGTTGGGGTCGGCGGTAGTGGGGTTGAGGGCTGTAGGTTGCGGTCGAGGCGTGATGACTACGGGGTTGTCGTCGTAGCCCTCAAGCAGGTGGAGGTTCTCTACGGAGCACACCTCCGTAGACTGTTCGCCTATCCATCCGCACATCTGCAGCACGCCGGTCTGCACACGTATGAAGTCGGCGTGAGCGAGCTTCACGGGCTTGCCGTTGCGGTCTACTGCCCAGTCGAGGTCGAACGTGTTGTACATCGGGTCATCCGTAGGCGCGGCGTCGACGTAGCCGTACGAGTCGGCAGCGTAGCGGTAGCTTATCCAGTTTTGCGGATTGTCGGCGTCGGTGCCGTCGCCTCCGCGGTTGATGGTGTTATCGGGCAGTCGCGATCCGCGGAACGTCAGCTCGTCAGCGTCCGCCCACGTGGGATAGTACGACTGGTTGTGGAACACGTTCTTCATCATGTAGCCCACGGTGTCGCGCTCAGCGCCGTTGCGGTCGGTCCACTCGGCGCGGAACCGTATGTAGCGGTCGTACACGGAGTAGGGCTGCGTGTGCTCGCCTTGCTCGGCGTCGGGACGCTGGTAGGTGACGGTGACGTTCGGCGTAGCTGTGGTGTAGTATTCGGAGCCAGCCAGCTCGTACCACTCGGCTGTCTCGGGCGATGTACCCACGCCGGCGTACACAATGCCTGGCTCTATCGACCC